>Ga0256406_1002974_pt1 | contig 22321 bp, 18 predicted proteins | sample RumenRJG_03DNA_FD_185986 | JGI IMG/M metagenome (GOLD analysis project Ga0256406, IMG submission 185986) | Bovine rumen microbial communities from Lethbridge, Alberta, Canada - RJG_03 | ecosystem: Host-associated > Mammals > Digestive system > Stomach > Rumen | place: Canada: Alberta | collected... | reverse complement strand
AATTTTTTAATATCCATATCTGTAAAATTGATTCCTTTCATTATTACCTCCTTACAGAGATAATATAATTTTATTATGACATAATCAAATGTTAATTTTACTATGACATTATCAAAAATTAACTACATTCAACTTTTTATATATTGATTTTAATATTTTTTTATGTTATATTTGTAAGCGTTAACACTTTTAAACAAAAGAAGGAGGTCAGAAATGAAAAGAAAAACATTTATGAAAGAAAAAGGAATTACTTTAATTGCATTAATTGTAACAATTATTGTATTATTGGTTTTAGTAGGTGTTACTTTTAACTCCATTATTAAAAATGAACGGTATTTTTGATAAAACTAAAAAAGCAACAAGTCTAACTGAAATTTCATCATATTTTGAAGAGTTTCAAGAATTTTGTACAGATAAGCTTATTCAAGATCAAAGTTTTAATGTAGAAACTTTATCCGCATCTGTAAATATGATAGAATATAATACAAAAAGCAAATATGAAGAAAATAGTAGTGAAAAAAACATAAAAGATATAATTCCAGATTTAAATGACAATTACTATAAAAATGGATATTTCCAGATTATAAATGGTAAATTGATATTATTTAGAGACACACAGAATCCTGATGGTACGGATTCACAACTTGCAATGCTATGTAAAAAAGCCGGTATTGAAGTCTCAAATTTTAATATAACTGCTGATGGAACTCTGTTATCAAGCAAAAGGAATTTAGAATTACAAACAAAAGAAGGGACGCTGGCTATACCAGAAGGAGTAAAAAAAATTGGGCAGGGTGCCTTTGCTTTGGAAGGTATAAAGAAAATAATTATGCCATCTTCATGTATTGAAATAGGAGAAAATGCCTTTAAAAATTGTAAATCTTTAGAGGAAATTGTGTTAAATAATGGTTTAGAAAGGATAGATAATTATGCCTTTTATGAATGTGAAAATTTAAAAGAGATTAATTTACCAAAATCTTTAACCTACCTTGGAGAATTTGCTATTTCAAAATGTTATAAATTAAAAAGCATTACATTTCCAGAAAACTTAAAAGAAATAAATGCTTGTGTATTATGGTGTGATACTTCTTTAACGACAATAAATTTTACTAAACAAGAAAGCATTTTGGGTGAGGCATTTAATGGATTACCAATGCTTGATAATCTTTATATTCCAAATACAGTTAAGTCAATGGGATTTACAAAGTATTCTGACGAAGCTGAATATAAAAATACTTACAACACACCTTTTTTGGGTACAAGTAGTTTAAATAATATTATGATTGATTCTAATAATCAAAATTTTATTTTTGAAGATGGAATGATAAAAACAAAAGACAAGAAAACAATAATCTATGTTACACCTAATAAATATAGTGAATCGACCGATTTTTATATTCCTAGTGGAACAGAGAAGTTTTATTCCACAATAGGATCTAATGTAACAAAATTTGTACTTTGCAATAGTCTGAATGATCTATTTTCTGATTTAGGTTTTTTTCCAGACTCTATATCACAAATATTGATAGATGGGTTAAATCCAGTTTTTGCTGTTGAAAACAATTGTTTATATAAAAATAATCAATTGATTTTTTCATCATATAGTGGCGAAAATTTAAAAATAAAAGATGGTTGTACAACATTAAGAAGACAATGCTTTAAGTCAAATTCAAGGAGTAGTATTAAAACACTAGTGTTACCAAACTCTGTTGAAACAATTGAAAGGGAAGTCCTACAAGATTTATGGAATTTACAATCTTTAAAAATTGGAAATGGTCTACAAAATGTAACTGCATTTAGCTTTGGTGGAAAATCTGGAATTAAGATAGAGATTGATCCATCAAATCCTTATCTATCTTCAATAGACGGGATTAATATTTATAGTAAGGATGGAAAAAAATTAATAGCAATTACAGAGGACACAAAAGAAGTATATACAATAAATGATAGTGTAACTGAAATAGGTGATTTTGCCTGCTCATGCAAAAATGTAAAAAAATATATTTTTCCATCAAATCTAAAAAAAATAGACAATTATGCATTTATAGGATGTGGAAATTTAACATATGTTGAATTACCTTCATCACTAGAAGAAATTTCAAGTAATGCGTTTAGTTACTTTTATGCTGGAGTCGAAACAAAATTAAGTAAAGTAATAGTTCATTGCTCGAAGAGCAAAATTAAAAATAATAATAATTCACCATTTGGACTTATGACAGGTGAACGCGGAATTATTTGGGATAACAATAAAGAATACACTTTCGATGATACAGGAGATGTCATAAAAAAATAAAACTCAAAAAATATTGACACTATCAAAATTGCAGTAATTATTTACAATAAAGTAAAAACATACAAAAATACACTCAATAATTCATTTGAATTATTGAGCGTATTTTTGTTGATATTGAATATTCTTCTGAATAGATTTCCAGGTACATCTCAAAAGCTTTATATTTTGAAACTACTGGAACAGCTTTTGCAGGATCCTCGTTGTCAAGCATTTTAGGAAAGTTAACATACTTTGTAACACGAAGAAGATACAGAAAAAAACACACATAAAAAATGTTTGAAGACAGTAATGGCGAATTTTATTATGTTGAATTAAATGCACCATTAGATGTTAGAATCAAAAGAAATAAAAGCGATAATAGATTATTATATAAACCTGATAAAAGAGATATTAAATTTAATACTAATATTTCTGCAAAAGAAACTGCCCAAGTTATAAAAGAAAAATTTAATATATAAGTATTGAAATTATAAATGATTTTATCAAATATAGGAAAGCAATAGTGTCAATATTTTCACGAGAAATATTTACACTATCTATATTAATGAAAGCTTGCTAAGTAAAAATAAAAATGATAAAATTAATAAAATAAATTAAGATTTTTATTAATATCATATTATCGCAGGAAGGAAAAAATGGAAAAAAATATAAGTGAATATTACAAGATAACTGAAAATTGTAATGCACATAAAAATGTTACAGATTTTTTAAGTTTAAATGTTTTACCATCTAATGCCATAGATTTAGGATGTGGTGCAGGAAGAGATACAATTGCATTAATAAAAAAAGGATGGAATGTACTTGCAATTGACAAAGAAGATACAGAAGAGATAATAAGAAAACATCTAACGGATGAAGAACAAAAAAAGATGAAATTTCTTAATGCTAAGTTTGGAGGAATGGATATTCCAAAAACAAAATTAATTGTTGCAAATTATAGTTTATCCTTTTCAAAAAGAGAATTATTTAATGAAATCTGGAAAAAAATAGATGATGCAATAATTAAAGGAGGATATTTTGTAGGAACTTTGTTTGGAAAAAATGATTCATGGGCTAAAGGAAAAAATGATATGACATTTTTTGATAGGAATATTGTAAATGAAATGTTTAAAGAATATAAAATTTTAAAATATGAAGAGATCGAAAAAGACAAAAAAAAAGCATTAGGACAGGATAAACACTGGCATATATTTGATATTACTGCAATAAAGCGATAAAACAAGGAAAATCACATTTTGACAAAATGTTAAATTCTATGCTATAATGGTAACATATTTGGATAGGAGAAATCATGGAAGAAATAGAAAATAACATTGGTTATACATTTAAAAATAAGGAATTATTAGAAAGAGCATTAACCCATACATCATACGCAAACGAGAAGAAACTTCAAAGCAACGAAAAATTAGAGTTTATGGGAGACAGTATACTTGAATTTATTTCAAGCAAATACTTATATACACACTTTCCACAGTTAAATGAAGGACAACTTTCAAAAGTTAGAGCAACTGTGGTATGCGAAGAAAGTCTATATCAAGTGGCTAAAAAACACAACATATCAAAATATATTAGAGTGGGAAATAGTGAAAAAATATGTAATGGAAATGAAAAGCCAGCAATACTTGCAGATAGTATTGAAGCAATTATAGCTGCTATTTATTTTGATGGAGGTATTGAACCTGCTGAAAAATTTATTTTAGAGAATCTAACAGAGTCAATGAAAATTGCTAGTCAAAATGTTGGAATAAAAGATTATAAAACTGTTTTACAAGAGAAGTTGCAGGTTAACAAAAATGTACATATAGAATACAAAATTATTGGTGAAAAAGGACCTGACCATGACAAAACATTTGATGCAGAAGTTTTAGTTAATGGAAAAGTATTAGCAGCAGGAGAGGGAAATAGCAAAAAGCACGCTGAAATGCAAGCGGCTGAGAGAGCATTAAAAAAATTAGAAAATTAATTCAAAATAATAGTAATTAAATAAAAAATAAGAATCAAAAAAGAATAAATAAAACTTTGATAAAAAATATTCAAAGCAATAGAACAAAAATTTTTGTGTGGAGGGAAACTTGAAAAAAGAATATATAATTCCAATTTTTGTACCAAACTATGGATGCCCAAATGATTGTGTATTTTGTAATCAGAAAAAGATTAGCGGACAAAAAACAAATGTAACTGCAGATGATGTTAAATCAACAATTGATTACTATCTAGAAAATTTTAAAGATAGGAATAAGTATGTAGAGGTTGCATTTTTCGGAGGTAGCTTTACAGGAATAGATGAAGACATCCAGAATGAATTGTTAGAAGCGGTTATGCCATACATAAAAGAAAAAAAGGTAAATAGTATACGCTTATCTACAAGACCAGATTACATAGATAAAAAAACATTAAAAAGATTAAAAAAATACCATGTAAAAACAATTGAACTAGGGGTACAATCATCAAATGATTATGTTTTAAAAAAATCTAAGAGAAACCACACGTTTGAGGACGTTAAAAGGGCATCAAAATTAATTAGATTTTATGGATTTAGATTAGGTGTGCAAATGATGGTAGGAATGCCCGAAAGTAGCGAGAAAGATGATTTGCAAACAGCTTTTGATTTAATTAAGCTAAAGCCCAAAATGGTTAGAATTTATCCTGTACTTGTAATAAAAGGAACAGAACTTGCAAGAGAATACGCGAGTGAAGAATATGAGCCTTTAACAATAGAACAAGCAGTTTTAAGATGCAAAGAGATTATGTATTTGTTTAGAAAACACAAAATTGATATAATTAGAATAGGATTGCAAAATTCAGAAGAAATTAATTACCCAGGAAGTGATGGAAGTGAAGTATTAGCAGGACCATTCCACCCAGCTTTTAGGCAACTTGTTGAAGGGGAAATGTGGTATGATAGTATTAGTGAAGAAATAAAAAAAGTAAACTCACAAGTTAAAGAAATAAAAATACATGTTAATCCTAATGATGCAAATACAGCAATTGGACATAAAAAAATCAATATTACAAGAATAAAAGATTTATATGATATTGATTTATGGGTTATCCCAGATGAAAATATAGAGCAGGGAAAATTTGAATTAGAGCAAAAATAATTATAGCTAATAAATATATTGCTCTTAAATCAGAACAATCAAAGAAAGTTGAAAATTTCTCTAAATTAGAATAATTAAATAAAGCTAAAAATTTCTCTAAATTAGAAAATTAGAATAATTAAATAAAGATGAAAATTTTTCTAAATTAGAATAATCCAATCATGCTAAGATTTTTCTGAATTAAATGTTTAAAGAAATCAGAAAGGACAAGATTAAAATGCAATTCAAAACAAAATCGGATTCATTTGAACTAAAAGATATTTTTGAATGTGGTCAATGTTTTAGATGGAATAAGCAAGAAGATGATAGTTACACAGGAGTTTTCCGGAAATTGTGTGCTAAATGTGGAAAAGAATGGTGATGAAATATTGTTTGATGGTTTTGACAAAGAAGCAAAAGACATCAATGCTTTTAAATCTAAAATAATAAAATATTTTGATTTAGATAGAGATTATTCTAAAATAAAAGAAAGCTTAGCAAGTATTGATAACAATTTAAAAAATAGCATCGAATATGGTGAAGGTATAAGGATATTAAATCAAGATTTATTTGAAACGATTATTTCATTTATTATATCAGCAAATAATAACATTCCAAGAATAAAGGGCATAATTGAGAGAATATGCAAAAACTATGGAAATGAAATTGAATATAAAGGAAAAAAATATTATACATTCCCAACTCCAGCTGAGCTTTCAAAAGCAAGTGTTTACGACCTGAGAAAATTAGGGCTAGGTTTTAGAGATGTTAGAGTTTACAACACAACAAAGAAAATTGTAAATGGAGAATTCGATTTAAATAAACTATATGAATTAAACACAGAAGAAGCAGCAAATGAGTTATTAAAATTAGATGGAATTGGTCCAAAGGTATGTGATTGCATTTTATTATTTTCAGACCTAAAAAGATTTGACGTTTTCCCAATTGATGTATGGGTAAGAAGAGTAATGAATGATCTTTACATACATAATGAAGATGAGAAAAAAGTTAATAAAAAAGAGATAAAAAAATTAGCTGATGAAAAATTTGGAGCATTAGAGGGAATTGCACAACAGTATTTATTTTACTGGAAAAGAGAAGCCTAAAAGGTAGCTGATTTAATAACAGAAATTTTATACTAATAAAACTGAGGCCTGTTTTAAGACAGATTTAATAAGGAAAATTTTTAATTAATTAAACTGAGACCTGTTTTAAGATAGATTTGATAAAAAGAGTTTTAAACAAATTAAATGGAGGCAGATTTTGAAACTAATTTATGGTAGAGCTGGAAGCGGAAAAAGTGAATATGTTTTAAATGAAGTCGCAAAAAGCATTAATGATGGAAACAAAAAAATATATATTATTACTCCTGAACAATTTTCTTTTACCACTGAGAAAAGATTGCTTGAAAAAATAGAAAAAAATCACAGATGTGGTGCAACTCTAAACGTTGAAGTTATTTCATTTGAAAGAATGGCTTATAGAGTAATAAATGAATTATTTAATAATGATAAAATAAAACTTGAAAATTCATCAAAAGCGATGATAATCTTTGATGCAATAAATAAAAACAAAAAAGATCTAAAATTCTTGGGAAGTAATCTTGAAAACGTTGATACTGTTATTACTCAGATTACTGAATTTAAAAAACATAATATTAGCGTAAAAATGCTTGAAAATCAAGTAGAAAATACAAACGACGAATATTTAAAAGCTAAATTAAGAGATATGCTAATTATGTACAAAGCAATGCAAAGCAAATTAACTGATGATTTTATTGATGAAAATGATTTACTTACAATTTTAGCTGAAAACATTGAAAATAGCCACTTATTTGACAATTCTATAATTTATATAGATGAATTTGCGGGTTTTACAAAGCAAGAATTTTCTGTGATTGAAAAACTAGAAAAGATAGCAAAAGAGCTATATATTACAATTTGCACTGATGAATTAAGAGTTACAAAAAAGCCTGAAAATGATATTTTTTATGATAATAAACAAACTGTGCAAACATTAAAACAAATAGCAGATATTGATGATGAAAATCAAATAAAATTATCAAATTCATATAGATTTAAAAATGAAGAATTAAAGCATCTAGAACAAAATTTGTTTAGCATTCCATATAAGACTTATAATAAAGAAACTGAAAATATAGAGTTATATAATGCAGAAAATCAATATGAGGAAATTGAACACATATCAGAAAAGATTTTCACACTTGTAAGAGATAATGGATATAGATATAATGACATTGCTGTAATTTGTAACAATATAGACACATATTCAAGTATGATAAAAGCAATTTTTATGGAGCATCAAATTCCGGTATTTATTGACGAGAAAAAAGATGTTACACAAAATGTTCTAATAAAATATGCAATCTCGGTTTTAGAAATATTTTCAAAAAATTGGACATATGAATCTGTTTTTAATTATTTAAAAACAGGAATTATAAAAATAGATGATATTTTCGAACTAGAAAATTATTGCCTAAAATGGGGAATAAAAGGAACAAAATTTTATAAAGAGAAATGGAATTTTGAAAAAAACAATTCAGAAAATGACAAAATAGAAGACAATTTCGTTAAAGATAATAATAAATATAACAACAAAGATAATAACAAAGATAATAATAAAGATAATAATAAAGACAATAATGAAGATAATAATAAAGATAACAACCAAGACATTAATGAAAAAAATCTAAAAGAAGGAATTACTGATATAAATTTTACAAAAGACCAAGAAATGATAATAATACCTCTTCTAGAATTAAAAGAAGAACTAAAGGGAAATATGACAGCTGAAAAAATAAGTCAAATAATTTACTCTTTTTATAAAACACAGATTTTTGACAACAATCAAAATAATAATAATGACATTGAACATTACATAAATAATAAATGTAATAATAAATTAAGCAATAATTTAAATAACAATTTAAGCAATAATTTAAATAATAATTTAAACAATAATTCAAATAATAATTTAAGCAATAATTTAAATAACAATTTAAACAATAATTTTAATAACAACACAAACAATAATTTTTTAAATAATGATGAAAATGTTGAAGCGTGGAACTTGATTGTTGATGCACTTGCAGAAATATCAAATGTTTTTAAAAATCAGAAAATGAATTTTGATGAATACTCAAAAATTTTAAAAACAGCACTTCAGTCAAAAGAAATTGGTCAAATACCTTCAAACCAAGATTCAGTAATAGTTGGAGCTGTAAACAGAACAAAAACTCATAAAGTAAAAGCAGTTTTTATTATAGGTGTAAATGATGGAGTATTTCCAAGTAAAATTAGTTCTGAAGGATTTTTTAATGATAAAGACAGAGAAAATTTAAAGAAAGAAAACTTTGAATTAGCAAAAGGAACTATTGAAAAAATGTATGAGGAAAACTTCAACATTTATAAAGCATTAACAACAGCAGAAGAAAAGTTATTTATATCATATTCATCAAGTGACACAGATTCAAAAGCATTGAGAAAATCATTGTTGGTATCAAAAATAAAGAGAATATTTCCCAAAATTAACGAGGAAACGAAGGACTTAAAACAAAATATTTTAACAAAAGATTCAACATTTTTAAAGTTACTTGAAAACATTAACAATAAAGAATGGGCAGAAGTTTATGAGTGGTATAAAAATAATGAAAAAGAAAAATTGCAGTCAGCTGTTGAAGGATTGAATTATACAAATTTGCCTCAAAGAATAGAAAAAGAAAATATAGAAAAATTATATGGAAACAATATGAAGACAAGTGTTTCAAAACTGGAAACATATATGTCATGTCCATTTTCATATTATTTAAAATATGGGCTAAAAATAAACGAAAAAGAAAAGCTTGAAATAAAAACAATTGACACTGGCTCATTTATGCATGAAGTGATAGACGAATTTTTCAAGAGACTAAATCAAGATTTTGAAAATGACGGAAATATTGAAAACAAAGATGAGAAAAATATTGATAATATTGAAGAAAAAGATATTGAAAAATTGGTTGAGAAAATTGTCAATGAGAAATTAGAAAACGCATCAAAATTCAATCAGACTGCAAAATATAGAGTTTTAGTTCAAAGATTAAAAAGAGTAATTACAATTTCGCTAAAATATATTATACAAACACTTAAAAATAGTAAATTTAAAGTGCTTGGCACTGAAGTAAAATTTGACAATGACAAAGATTCAAAATATCCGCCAATTGAAATGAAATTAGACAATGGAAAAACAGTTTCTATTATCGGAAAAATTGACAGAATTGACATAGCAAAAATGCCAGATGGCAAATTCATTAGAATAATAGATTATAAATCATCAACTAAAGACATTGATTTGAACAAGTTTATTGCAGGATTGCAATTACAATTAATTACTTATGTTGATGCAACGTGTAAAAATGAAAACGCAATACCAGCAGGAGCTCTTTATTTTTCATTATTAGAGCCAAAGATTGCACAAAGAAATATTTCAAAAGAAGAAATCGAAGAGATACTTAGAAAAAACTATAGAATGAATGGATTAGTTTTGGCAAATGTAAATGTTATCAAGGCAATGGACACGAAATTAGAAGATGGGAAATCAGACATTGTACCTGTTAGCCTGAAAAATGGTGAAATAAATGGGAGATCATCAAGTACAGTCACACAGGAAGAATTTGAGAATCTACAAAAATATGCTGTGAAATTGATAAAGCAAATATCAAAGCAAATACTAAGTGGAAACATTGATTTGAAGCCTTATTATAATGTAAAAGGAAAGACAACACCATGTAGCTACTGTGCATATAAATCAATCTGCCAGTTTGATCAAAAGCTAAAAAATAATTACTATAGAGTAATTCCAAATGATTCAAAAAAAGACATTTTAAACAGAATAGAAAACACATAAAAAATGATAAAATAAAAAGCAAAAAAAATACACTCTAAAATTCAGTCGAATTACAGAGTGTATTTTTTTACTTCACAAAATCTTCAATAAATGGCTAAAATTATACGTCTAATTTATATACTTTGCCAAATCTTCAATAAATGACTAAAATTTTAAACTAATAACTTTACAGCAAGTGTAATTATAATAGGAACTGTTAAATTATCTGTTCCTTTTATTGAAAACGCTTCTATTATAGTAGCAAGTGCAGACAAAAGCAATGATTTTACGAACCAATGAGGTGAAGAAAAATAAACTAAAGCACCAGACAATATTATCATTGAAATACAAAACATTGTTAGACAGCCTGCAACTGACTTTGTAGAACTACCTATATGAAATTCTTTACTTTTTATGGCTTTTCCGGCAATCGCAGCAAATCCATCACCATATCCCATAATTGTAACCCCAACTAAACCATATACAGGTTTATGCCAAATTCCGAAAGACAAAATTGTTAAAACCAAAAGTGAAATAGCGTAATATACTGTTCCTAAAGTTTTTTCATTAGAATCAGTATCTCTTTCCATTGATTTTATTAAATTAAATCTGTAAGAAAGATAGTTAACTACTATGAAAATTGCAGGTAAAATTGAAGCAACCCACACATTATCAAAAAATACCATTGCAATAATCCACCAATTAGAAAGCATTATATGTATAAATTTTCTACTAGCTTCCTTTCCAGCTTTTGTGAATAGATTAGAAAGAAAAATAACTAAGAAAATATATATAATTGATGCAAATAGTCCATATAAATTGTTCATAAAAATTATTCCTCCATATATTATTACATTTCAAAAATTTTCTAATAAATATATAAACACTGTAAAGTATAACAAAAAAATGCATATATTTCAATAGTATAATGAAATAACGCATTTTTTCGGGTGTATTTGTTATTTATTGTATTATAAAAAGTACAAAACATAAAAAAGTCGTTAAGAAAATTGTAAAAACATGTATAAAAGTCGTTAAGAAAATTGTAAGAAACATATAAAAAGTCGCAGAAAAATTGCAAAATATTTTTGAAAGACAGGTTACATAATTCACAAAAAGTATTGCAATAGCTCCTAAATAATGTTATAATATAAATATCTTTCAAGGAGAGGAGTTCCTATTTATGGAAAAAACAATATTAAACAAAAGCAATAGCTTGTTAAAAAATATAATAAAATCTGTGTTTGCCCCTTTATTTGTGGAAAGCGAATATGAAAATGAAGAAGAAATATCTGAAAAGGATATATTAGATGATAAACAATTAGATGAAAAAATGAAAAAAATATTAGCGGAAGGGTTAAAAGAAGCAACTAAGTATGACTATATAATAAAACAAGATACTTCCAGTAATAAAACATTAAACGATACAAAAATTAATAGACAAACTCTCAAAGAAAAAGGAGTAGAGAAAAAAGGAAGAGCGAAAGAAGACAATGACGTAAAGGCAAGAGGAAAGCAACCTAAACCAATTGATAAAGCTAGAGAAAGAGATTGATATAAATAAAAGAGCTATTTTGTATGTGTTCATATTTTTGAACATAAAGTAAGATAAATGATTTGATAAAAAGTAAAAAGAGGTACCTATGAATATAAAGAAACAAAAACTTTTAAAAAAAGAAAATGGAATCACTCTTGTTGCATTAATTACTACAATTATAGTGCTATCAATAGTATCAACTCCACTGATTTTTGATACTCATAATATTACAGAATATAGGAAATTTAGTAAATTTAAAAATGATTTGTTAAACCTAAAAGAAGCAGTTTCAAATGTTTACTCAACTGACAAAGAACTTTCTAGTGATTCTAATAGTGATATGTATATTGGACCAGAATATAAAGATTGGAAAACTTTTTATAACAATGTATATAATAAAGATCAGGGAGGAAATTCTGTAATTAATCCAAACGACAAAACAAGTACAGATTCACAGATTACATATTATATAATAGATTTTAACGTCTTGTCTCGAAAATATAAAGAAAAGTTCGGAAATAATGAAGGAGCTACATTACAAGGACTAAACTATGGTGATGGAAACAAGAATATCAATAATACAACACAAGATGTATATATTATTAATAGTCAGTCAAGAACAATTTATTATGTAAAAGGATTTACAATGAATGATGTAACTTATTATAGATATCAAGAGCATTACACAGGAGTTTAATATAGAAATATCATGAAATAATTAGAATAGATTAAATAGCAAGCACATAATTATAAAATTTAACACATGATTAAACCTATAAATAATACAATTAAAGACCTTAAATAATAAAATATAATATTGCCAAATTGTCCAAAAAGGTATACAATTATGGCAATATTTTTTACAAAAAACAAAAAGGAAAATTAATGAAAAAAAAGTGGAAACAGAAAAATGATGATGAAATAAGAAATACAAATGAATTGGAAAGATGCAGGCAAATAGATAAAAAATTTAATACGGGAATGATTGTTGCAACAATATTAAATGATATGCATTTTAAAGATGACAAAGAAATAGAAAAATTTCTAAAACCAAAAAGAACAGATTTTTATAATCCATTTTTAATGCCAGATATGGAAAAAGCTGTTTATAGAATTACAAAAGCATTGAAAAATAATGAAAACATAACAATATTTGGAGATTATGATGCTGATGGAATTACAAGTACTACAATATTAAAAAGGTTTTTCCATGATATAAATAAAGAATGTAATGTATACATACCAAATAGACTAAATGAAGGATATGGTCTAAATAAAAATGCAATAAAAAAGTTATCAGTAGACGGAACAAATCTAATTATCACAGTTGATTGTGGAATAACTGCTATTGAAGAAACAAAATATGCAAAAGAATTAGGAATAGATATAGTAATAACAGATCATCATGAGCCAGGAGAAGAAATACCAGATGCAGAGGCAGTGGTAGATTGCAAAAGGAAAGACAATAAATATCCATTTAGAGAATTAGCTGGTTGTGGAGTTGCATTTAAACTAACACAAGCATTATGCAAAAATCTAGAATTAAATGAAAACCAAGCATTAAAATATTTGGATATAGCTTGTGTTGGCACAATATCTGATGTTGTTCCATTAGTAGATGAAAATAGAGTAATTGTAAAATTGGGAATGTTATTATTAAAACAAACAAAAAATTTAGGCCTAAAACAAATAATAAACAATGCTCATTTTAAAGAATTTAATTCAATGTCAGTAGCTTTTGGAATTACACCAAGAATTAACGCTTGTGGAAGATTAGGGCACCAAGATGAAGCACTTGAATTATTTACAACAGATAACCAAGAAAAAGCAACAGAACTTGCAAAAAAAGTGGATGAATATAATATTCAAAGACAACTAGAGGAAAAAAGAATTTATGATGAAGCAATTACATTGTTACAAGAAGAAGCACAGACAAATGGCATAACCAATTGTATAGTTCTAGGTCATGAAAACTGGAACCCAGGAGTCATTGGAATTGTATCATCAAGAATTACTGAAAAATTCTATAAGCCAAGCATATTAGTATGTTTTGATAAAGATATTGCAAAAGGGTCTGGAAGAAGCATAGAAGGATTTGACTTGCATAAGGCATTAATGGAATGTGATAAATATCTCACAAATTATGGTGGACATAGCTTAGCAGCAGGACTATCACTAAATACAAAAGACTTTGAAAAATTTAAAAATATGATTAATGAATATGCAGAAAAAAACATTAAGGATGAAGACCTAATTCCAACAATAAATATTGACTTGAAATTAGAAGACTCTCAATTAAATATAGAAGACGTAGAAGAACTAAAACTACTAGAGCCATTTGGACAATCTAATGAAGAGCCAATATTTATGATTACAAACTTAAAAGTAGTATCAATTAAAACATTATCTGATGGGAAACATCTTAAATTATATTTGAAAAATCAGAATTATCTTGATGTAATAGGATTTAATTTAGGAGAAAGAGCCAATGAATTAAAAATTGGAGATACAATTGATATCGTAGGAAATTTAAATATAAATGAATTTAACAATACTAAAAAAGTACAAATGCTATTAAAAGATTTCAAAATAACAAACTGATTAAAACAAAAAATGCAAAAATAAATAACAATTTGTACAGAAACTTATAGCAAAATAACAAATTGTAAAAAGGGAGGCGAGCTTATGTCAGAAGTTGAAGAAAGAACAATAGAAGATGTTATACAAACTGCAAAAAAACATAATAAAAAGAGTAACTCAAAATTAATAAACAAGGCATATAACTATGCCGTTTTGCATCATGGAGAACAAAAAAGAAAATCAGGAGAACCATATATTATTCACCCAATTCAAGTGGCATATATTTTAGCAGACCTTGGCCTTGATGATGAAACAATTTGTGCAGCACTAATGCATGATTTAGCAGAGGACACAGATGTAACAATAGAAGATATTGAAAAAGAGTTTAACGAAAACATTGCAAACATGGTAAATGGAGTTACAAAATTAGGGAAAATAAATTATGTAAGTGCAGAAGAACAACAAGTAGAAAACTATAGAAAAATGTTTTTAGCAATGGGAAAAGACATACGTGTAATTTTAATAAAACTTGCAGATAGATTGCACAATATGAGAACATTAAAATATTTAGCAAGAGATAGGCAAATTGCAAATGCAAAAGAAACGATAGAGTTGTATGCACCACTTGCAAACAGACTAGGTGTTTACTCTTTAAAATGGGAATTAGAAGATTTGTCATTTAAATATTTATATCCAACAGAATATAGAGAAATTGTAGAGGGTATAAATAAAAAAAGAGAAGAGAGACTAAAATTTATAGATGAAATAATGGAAGAAATTCGTGTCCAGCTAAAAAAACAACATATTGATGCAGAAATTACTGGAAGAGCAAAACACTTGTATTCAATTTATAGAAAAATGCAAAGAGACAACAAAACATTAGACCAAATTTATGATTTATTTGCATTAAGAATTTTAGTAAACTCAGTAAAAGATTGTTATGCAGCACTTGGTGTTGTACATGAATTATACACACCAATGCCTGGTAGATTTAAAGATTATATTGCAGTTCCAAAACCAAATATGTATCAATCATTGCATACAACATTAATTGGAAAAAATGGAACACCTTTTGAAGTACAAATTCGTACATATAATATGCACAGAGTAGCCGAATTTGGTATAGCAGCACACTGGGCATACAAAGAACAAAGCTTTTTAAAAGGCAAAAAAGAAAACGTTAAAGTAACAGATGACAAACTTGCATGGTTACGTGAAAGCTTGGAATGGCAAAAAGAAATGCAAGATCCACAAGAATTTTTGTCAACATTAAAAACAGAACTATTTGAAGATGAAGTATATGTTTTCACTCCAAAAGGAGAAATAAAAACATTGCCAAAAGGCAGTACTCCAATAGATTTTGCATACCAGATTCATGCTGAAATAGGAAACAAAATGGTGGGCTGTAAAATAAACAGCAAAATGATGCCAATAATTACACCATTAAATAATGGAGATATTGTACAAATTATTACAAATGACAATAGTAAAGGACCAAGCAGAGATTGGCTTAAATTTATTAAAAGTACAAATGCAAAAACAAAAATTTTACAATGGTTTAAGAAAAAAGACAGAGAAGAAAATATTATTAAGGGCAAAAGTGTTATTGAAAAAGAAATCAAAAAAATAGGAATGTCTTATGACAAACTATTTATTGAAAAATATTACACTCCAGCACTTAAAAGATATGGTTTCAAAAATCTTGATGAAATGTATTCTGCAGTTGGATTTGGTTCAATAGGTGCAAATAAAATTATATCAAGGATTCTAGAAGAATACAGAAAAGATAATGCAGAAAAGATAGATTTGGAACAGAAAATGGAACAATTGCATTCATTTTCAAAAAGCCCAAAAGCATCCAAAACAGGTATTATTGTTAAAGGAATTGATAACTGCTTAGTGAAAATCTCTAAATGTTGTAATCCTGTAAAAGGAGATGAAATAATAGGTTATGTTACAAGAGGAAGAGGAGTTACAATTCACAGAAAAGACTGCAAGAACGTAAAGGATTTAGTAAAAGAAGATGGAAGAATCATTGATGTATATTGGGACACAGAAGATCCAAATTCAACATCATACAATGTTAATATTTATGTTTATGCAAATGATAGAAAAGATCTTTTAGCAGATATAATAAAGCTAATTTCTAGTTCTGACATAAAGCTAATGGGAGTTACTGCAAAATCAACACCAGAGAAAGTTGCATTAATTGTTTTATCAATAGAGGTAAAAAACACAAGGCAATTAAACACAATAGAAAGAGAAATCGGAAAAGTAGACAGCGTGTATGATGTTAAACGTAAGAAATAAATTTTTCTAGATTTTTAAAAATCTAAATATATTTTATAAGGAACAAAACATGAAGAAAAAAGTTATTAAAATATTTTCTTTTGGAATTTTGGGTGCACTAATTATTTTTATAATTGTAGTAATTGGACTATACATAGGCAATAGAGAAGCCAGAAATTACATAGATAGAAATATTTTAGGAAAAGAAGTCACTAGCAAAGATTTGCCACAAATAATGTTAGAAGACAATTCAAATGTTTATGCATATGGTAATTATATAGCGGTTCTAAATAATAATGAACTAACAATATATGATAAAAATGCAAAAAAACTAACAAACATAGAGGTTGAAGTTTCATCACCCCAATTTGCTAGTTGCGAAGGATATCTTTTGGTAGCAGATAAAACAGAAAACGAAATTTACTTAATACATAATGCATCATTAGAATGGCAAAAAAAAATAGAAGGCACAGCCTCTGAGATGACAGTTAATAGCAAGGGAGCAGTTGCAATTGCATTAACAGGAACAACATATAAAACGGTTATAGTTATGTATGATATTACAGGGAAGGAAAGTTTTAGGACATATTTATCAACAAGTAACGCTACAGATTTAGCGATATCCACAGATTGTAGTTATTTAAGTTTTATAGAAATAAATACAAATAATATATATATAGATTCATGTGTAAAAACAATATCAATAGAAAAAGCAAAGAAAGACCCGGAAAATGCCATTATTTATACATATTCACTTGATGATAGGGCAACATTATTATTAAACATACAATATAAAAATCAAAAAATAGTTCTACAAGCAGATGATGGAATATATTTACTTGACAAAGGTAATAAAACAAAGCTTGAGGACATTAAAAATACAACCTCTTTTGCAAGTATTAATTTGAATGGATTTTATGCAATTATTAATAATAATGACGAAAATCAACTTCAGACATGTAATGCTATCTCTGGCAAAAAAAGTATATATTTAATTGATGAAACTGTAAAAAATATGTATACAAACAATAATATAATTGCAATTAATACTGGAAATAAAGTAGATATTATTGACACAAATGGTTGGCTAATAAAAAGATTTATTCCAACTCAAAACTTCAAAAATATAGTAATAGGAGACCATATAATAATGGTTGAATATAGGGACAAAATTGAAATAATTAAGATTTAAATTTTATTTGTTTTGCTATAAAAATTGCTATAAAAGGAGAAAATTTATGATAGTAGACATTATAATTATTCTAATAATTTTAATTTTTGCCTTAGTTGGTAAAAAGAGAGGATTCGCTTTAACATTGCTTAGCACATTCTCAATAATTCTGTCGATAGTAATTTCACTATATTTATATCAACCAGTTGAAACATATTTACGTGAAAATTCAGAACTAAAAGAGAAAATAAATAGTGCAATTGTATCAGGGCTAAATAATGAGGATAAGGACAAACAGGATAACACAACAGAACAAAGTTCAACAGAAGAAAATCAGCAAAAAGTTAAATCTAAAAATCATAGTGAAAATCAAAATAATGATAGTCAAAAAAAAGGGTTTTTTAATAATTTAATAAATAGCTATATTGATACAGGAAAAGAAAAAGCAGAAGAAGCAAAAGAACAAGCAGTGCAACAGACTGCAGAAAATATTACGGAAAATATATTAAAAGTAATATCATTTGTAATTGTATATATATTAGTTACTTTAATTTTACTAATACTTAAGTTTGTTTTAAAAATATTTACAAAATTGCCTGTAATAAGTCAGATAGACAAATTGGGAGGAATTATTTTAGGATTTGCAGAAGGTGTAATCATTGTATATATAATTATTGCCATAATATCAATAATAGTGCCAGAAAAAAAGGACGGAAACATTAGTCAAAAAATAGATGAATCTTATATTGGAAGTTATGTATACAATAATAATATAATAAAAAACAAAATACTTAAGTAAAAAATTACTAAAAAGCTTGATTTAACATAATATTAATGATATAATAAAATCTATCTTATGGAAATCGTTAGGAGGAGGTGCAAAAATGCCAAACATTAAATCAGCAATAAAGAGAGTAAAAATTGAAAAAAAGAAAACTTTAAACAATAATGTAAAAAAATCTGAATATAAAACAGCTGTTAGAAAGTTTGAAAAAGCATTAGCTGAAAAAAGTGAAGACGCTAAAGAGCTAATGAAAAATGCTCAAAAAGCAATTGATCATGCATGTTCAAGTGGAGTTATATCTAAAAACGCTGCTTCTAGAAAAGTATCAAAATTAGAAAAGAAATTAGCTGTAAATGCAGATAATAAAACTGAAAAGAAAGCAGAATAAAAGAGATAAATTTATTCAAAAATAAATTTTAATAGATAGTTCTGAAAATGAAAAGTTTTATCAAAATAAAAAACGATTAAATTATATAATTTAATCGTTTTTTTATATTACTCATTAAGCTTCTGGCTCTAGAATACCAAAGTTCTTACCATCTTTTAATTTATAAATTACATTTACCTTCTCAGTTTCAGAATTTATAAAAGGTAAAAATTTATTTTTTGGATCTGATTTCAAAACTAATTTTGCATCTTCTTCTGTCATTGGTTTTACACTATAATAAATAGTTTTAATAATTTGATTTTCAATAGAATCATCATCAAGAGAAGACACAGAATTATATCTAATTGATTCTGTCATATTTTGTTTGTCAGTTTTAGTTTTATTTTTTCTAATTTGTCCCTCAAGTATTTCAACATTTTTATCGACTGAAGCGTACAAGTCATTGCTAGCTGCAACAGCTTTATAAAGTACACCATTGGCAATTACTTTAATATCAGCTACTTGATTTTGTCCCTCGTTTTTTAATGTGCAAGTTGCATCAAAATTTTCACCAAGATATTTAGATAACTTTGAAACCTTTTCATTAATATAATTTTTAATAGATTCTGTTAAAGCAAAATCTTTACCTGTGATATTAATATTCATTGTATTACTCCTTAAAAAAGTATTTAGGTTTTATGGTACCTATAACCATTTGTAAAATATATTATATAAATAAAAGCAAAAAAAAGCAAGAGAAAAGGTATAATTCTTAACAAAATCTTAAAGACTATGGTAGACTTTGAAAAATAAAATAACATTATATATATTGCTAGAACCTAAAAAACGTGATAAAATATAATTATGTAAATAAAACTGAAAGGATAATTATGAATAACAGATTTGATTTTAATAGCTATATATATATAAAGAGAAAAAGAGATATTTTTTATGCTCAAGATGATTTGGAATTTTTAAGAAAAATAATAATGATATATTGCAAAAAATTTCCAGAAGCAACTGCGAAAGATATAAAGAAGGGAATGCGTAAATTTTTAAAAAATTGTGCATTTGATTTACAAGACTGTTCATCACCAAGAGATGGTACAGCAAAATATTATGCATATAAAAGACTAACACACGATAAAAAATTATTTATGCAAACATATAATAAGATGCTGATTGATGAAAAAGATGAAACAAAAAATAAAGAAGAAAATTCATATAGTAACAATCCAGAACAAGCAAATGAAATGCTAGTTAAAGAATTTGAAAGAATAGAACAAAGTTTTAAATTATACACAGAAAAGAACAAAGAATTTTATTTACGTAACAAAGAGAAAACTGAAAACTATATAATTCAAAGCTTTGGAACAATATATCTTAAATATTTTAAGTACAAATGCAAGGGAAAAGAAGATGAAGCACTTTATACATTGTTATTTTCAAAAGATATAAAGGTTCCAACAGAAGATTATTTAAAAGAAAATCTTATAAAAATAATTGAAAAAACTTATGAAAGGCTAGAACAATTTGGAGAGCTAAGAAAAGATAACGAAAATAACAATAAATTAATGAAAAAATTAGATATGAAAGGGCTTATGTATCCAATGGAATCAAATAATAAAGAAGAAACTATTGGAGTAAGAGATATCTTTAAAAAAGAAAATTTAAAAGAATTATCATTATTACAACTTTCTTCATTAGAAACATTTTGGATAAATAGATATGCAAAAATTTTAGAGTCTTTAAGCAATGCTTTAATGATAGCAGATCAGTTTAATTTGTTTGAAAAATTAAAAAACGGAGAAAAAATAAATTTAACAGAAAAGGAATTAAACTACATATTTCAAAAGCAAAATGTGCTATATGGATTAAGCCGAGATATATCAGATAGTATGATTTTGCTTAAAAAAGACGAAATAAGAAAACAAAAGATAAATCAAAACAGGTCAGTAGTAAAGATAAATGCAGACGATATTTTTGAAAAAATCTATCAGAAGATGGGAAAAAAATATAAAATGCATTTTTCTGAACTTAATTCCAATTATGAAAATGATTTACAAAAAGACTTTGATAATTTTTATGATTATAATTGTGCGAAAATTATTAATTATCAAATGAAAGACTTATCTATGGAAGCAATTATTTTTCATATTGTAAACTCGGGCAGAAAACTAAATTGGGGTGTAAATGAAAAAAATATTAATAATAAAAAAATAATACTATCTGTTGACGTACCAGAACTTAACATGCCACTTAGATTGCACATTGAAAAAGAAAAGCTGATTAAATTTTTTAACGAATATCAGGGTAATGCAATAATTCCGGAATACGATGGCACAGATGATTTTAAATTAGAAGGAAGAACATTGCCAACAGATATATTATTGCCACTTGGTAATAAGCAAAAACAATTTGTAAAAAAAGAATTAGAAGAAGACGAAAGCATTAAAAATGGAAAAATAAAAAAGCTTCCTAGAAGCGTAAATGAAATACACTATTTGGAACATATTAATTATTTAGGAAATATTCAGGAATATCCAAAGCATCTTGGAAGAGAATTTGTAAAAAAAGTAAAAGGAAAGAAAATAACAGGTTATAAGCAAAAACAATATCAATATATAGACTTGGAAACAAACAAGGAATACAAGAAAGACGAAAATCAAAAATTTGTTGAAATAGAAGACACAAGAATGATTTAATATTTTAAAAAAATGTGCTACTGGTTAATGGTTCATTGCATGCTGTTTAACAACTCGTTGGCTTGTTGGACGAGGCTATCCTGATGCGACCAAAAATCATTGAAATGATTTTTGGCGCGAATCAAGGTTTTATCGTCCATTCGCCTCGCTTACGCTCGTTGTTCGCTACGCGCCATTACTCGTTTATTAAACATCTTGCAATGAACCTATTAACCAGTAACAAAAATGTGAAGAAATTTTAAAAAAAGTATTGACTTACTCAAAAAAAGATGTTAACATAGAAATGTACTTGAGAGAAATTAGTGAGTAATCATGCTTAGAAATACATCAATACTAATTCTTTTTATTTTTTACTCAAAAAAAATAAAAAAAATAAAAAAAAGTGTTGACATTTTATTTTTATTAATGTATAATAAATAACGTTCCACACGAGAGTAAAAAACTCAAGGTTGAAACACTTACAAACAATTGATTTACAATTAAAATAAATCTTATATTTGTAAGTTAAAGTACATTGAAAAGTAAACAATGAATCTTTTGAGAAACCAATAAATATTTATTGAGAAATCAATAAAATTGCGGTAGTTTTAGTACTACCAAAGTGAGAAATCACAAACAGAGTTAATAATGA
>Ga0256406_1002972_pt1 | contig 22336 bp, 21 predicted proteins | sample RumenRJG_03DNA_FD_185986 | JGI IMG/M metagenome (GOLD analysis project Ga0256406, IMG submission 185986) | Bovine rumen microbial communities from Lethbridge, Alberta, Canada - RJG_03 | ecosystem: Host-associated > Mammals > Digestive system > Stomach > Rumen | place: Canada: Alberta | collected... | reverse complement strand
ATATGCCTACGCTAAATAATTTATAAGTTCCGGTTTGCGAATCGAGTCGGAAAGCCCGTCGCGTTAGTAGCGCACACCGGGTTTGATGAGGGGCGGTTGATTTTATGGTCAATCGCCTACTCTATTATGCCGTCACATAAAAAAACGTACCGCCTCAGGCGATACGATCATCACTCATCTACTTCTCTTCCACATCGATATTCTTCTGCTGCAGTGTATGGTTGACCACATCCGATACAACCGTATAGATCACTGCAAACACCGGCACACCGAAGAACATACCGACTACCCCGAACATGGACCCGCCGACAATGATGGCAAACATGATCCATAAAGTAGGCAGTCCCATGGAATCACCAAGAATATGCGGACCGAGGATATTGCCGTCGATCTGCTGCAGGATAATGATGAATACAATGAATTCCAGCGCCATGATCGGCTTGATAATCAGAAGAATAATGACACACGGCACCGCCCCGATAAACGGACCGAACACCGGAATCATATTGGTTACTCCGACAATAAAGCCGATCAGCGGCGCATACGGCATGCCCAGGATCGACACCACAATCCAGCACACCACCCCTACAATCAGAGAATCCAGCGCCTTGCCGGAAATGAACTTATTGAACATGTGATAGGTCAGACGGAACACATACATCAGACTGTCCCCTGTCTTTTCCCTGAAGACGGCATAGGTAAACTTTCTGCCCTGCCGCTTGAACTTTTCTTCCTGCAGCAATAGATACACGGCAATAATCATGCCAATAAAGAAGTTCAGAATATTCTTCACAACAGAAATGGAATACTCCAGAATCGTAGACAGGCCGCCCTGTGCCCCGGTCAGCCATTTGATCACCTGATCGGAAAGCTGCTGAGCGCCTTTATTCAAAGCCGAAGTAATATCCGGACTGATCTGATTCAGACTGTTGATCCACTTCTGCAGGGATTTCATATAGCCTTCAAAATTAAGGGCAAGTATACTGATACTGCTGACAATCTGCGGTATGACAATGGCAAAGAAGGCTGCCAGAACCGCCACCGCAAGAAACATCGTTACAGATGTTGCCAATCCCCTTCTGTGTTTTTTTACTTTCTTAAACCATTTTGCCTCAATGAATCTTCTTAACGGCAGAAGAATCACCGCAATGAGAATTCCCATGAAAAACGGCATCAGAACATTCCCGACAGCTCCCAAAGCATCACCGATCACTGCCAGATGGCCGCAGATCAGATAGAACAGGACAATCAAAATGCCCGATATCGTCAGTGTATAGATCGCATTCTGCGTATCGTGGTCCGGTTTTTTCCAGCTCATACTCATTTTCTCCGTGCCGGATATTATACCATAGTATCCTTACGTTTACATTAAGAGCGAATTGTATACGTATATCAATTGACCCATCGTTCATGTGATGGTTTAATACTATCGTCTTTTATCAGGAATTGGGTGAGAGAGTCAGCTCAGTGATCCCATACCAACCTGCTGCACAGTAAGGTGGTAAAGCTGACAGCGATAAAGAAAGAGGAAAAACCTCTCTTTCTTTCAAACTTGTAGAAAGACAAAAAGGAAAGGGAATATTTATTATGACAAAACGTTTTTTCACTTCTGAGTCCGTTACCAGCGGACATCCGGACAAGGTCTGCGATCTGATTGCCGACTCCATTCTCGATGAGGCCATTCGTCAGGATCCTTATGCCCACATGGCGGTTGAAGCAACCATCAAGGACGATCTGATTCTTGTTTATGGTGAAGCAGGCACAACTGCTACCATCGACTATGAAAAGATTGCACTTGGTGTCATGAAGCAGATCGGCTATGACGAGGAATACCATGTCTTAGTCAAGGTCAACAAGCAGTCTCCTGAAATCAACAGTGCGGTTGCACACGATGAGATCAGTGCCGGCGACCAGGGCATCATGTTCGGCTATGCGGATGATGAAACAGAAGATCTGATGCCGTTTGCCATCGACTGCGCGCATAAGCTGTCCGCCAAGCTGGAAGAAGTCAGAAGACAGGATTCCAGACTCAGACCGGATGGAAAAACACAGGTTACCGCAGAATATGATGACGGCAAGCTGGCAAGAGTAGATGCCATCGTTGTTTCCACCCAGCATACAAAGGACATCACCCAGGCTGAACTGCATGATCTGATCATTGAAAAAGTCATCAAGCCTGTCGTTGATCCCAAACTCATTGATGAAAACACCAAGTACTTCATCAACCCGTCTGGTTCCTTCATCGTCGGCGGTTCCTGGGGCGACTCCGGTACAACCGGCCGTAAGATCGTCGTTGATACATACGGCGGCTACGCACCGATCGGCGGCGGCTGCTTCTCTTCCAAGGATCCGACCAAGGTTGACCGTTCCGCTGCCTACTATGCCCGTTATGTCTGCAAGTCTATTGTTGCGGCAGGCTTAGCCCACAAGTGCCAGCTGGAGCTCTCCTATGCCATCGGTGAACCGAAGCCTCTGTCTGTAACAGTTGATACCTTCGGCACATCCGAAAAGTCCAACGAAGAGCTGCTTGACATCATCAACAAGAACTTCGACTTCTCTGTTGCCAACATCATCAAAGAACTCGACCTGCGCCGTCCGATCTATGCCCAGACAACCAACTATGGCCACTTCGGCAGAAAAGGACTTCCGTGGGAAGAAGTCAAGACACTCAAATACTGATTCCGTGTCAGCCGGTTTCCAATCAGGAAACCGGTTTTTTTATCTGTCCTGCTCTCACTGACATGAAATAAGGCATACGAAACAGATTGAAAAAACTGTTTTTTCCTTCACAAGCGGCAGAACTGTGTCATAATGTTTATGGTTAAAGACAGCGGGTTTCCATCCTGCAGGGATGGATCCACAGGGCAGTCAGATTACCTCTACCAGGCACCTGGATACATCGGGTGCTTTTCTTATTGCATAACAAAAACAGGCTGAACGCCTGTCTTCAGAGAATATGTCTTTCCTTACAGAAATGGTAGATGCCTTCCTCTTCTACCGGTGCACAGACATACGGCACCGCAGCCTTGACATCCTCTGTCGCATTGCCCATGGCAACACCCATCCCGACACTTTTCAGCATGCCGATATCATTGCCGCCATCGCCGAATGCCATCGCTTCTTCCTTTCTCAATCCGAAGTAGGAGAGAATCTTCTTCACCCCTACATCCTTGCCAGACCCCTTGGGGATGATATCAACCGCCCGGCTCCACCATGTTGTGATCACAGCGCCATCCACGTCTTTCATCACGGCATCATATTCCTCTTTGACGCATCCGCACATGATCTGATAGATCTCATTGTGATTGAGATAAGCGTCAAATTCATTACTGACTTCCGGTGTCTGTCCGGCAATCACAAAGTAATCATACAGATTCCGGTCTGCTCCATTGGAAAGCAGCCTGTCCTTTCCGGCAATACTGCAGGGACGATGCACACCTGCCGCATTGTTTACAATGCGCAGAACATCCTGATGATCGATGCAGTGGGAAAAATCTCATGCCCTTTTCGATCATAGCAGTATGATCCATTGAATGTCAGACACGCATCAAAGACAATCCCGTCAAACGATGGAACACGAAACGGCGGCCGCCCGGTAGCCACACAGATTCTGATACCTTTCCTCTGCAGAGCGAGCAGTGTCTGCCGCATCGTCTCACTCATTCCTTTTCCAAGCTGTACCAGCGTTCCATCAATATCAAAGAAAGCAATCCGGATCTCTGTCATATCATTTCCTCACCTGCCCTATTCTATCAGAAATACCCATGAATCTGATCATACTGTTTCTTCTGCTTTTTACATGCCCGCATACCGCCGCAAAAAAAGTTATTTTCTGAAGCATTTCCACAAATGCATACAATAAAACCTCTCCATCCAGATGATGAAGAGGTCTCTTTCAGCTTAATACCGGCTTTGAGATGACAATCTGATCTGCTTTGACACCATACCATTCCTTGGTGCCGTCCTGTGTTTCAGGATCATACAGATTATCAATATTGAGATGGACAGGGTTCATGCCGCAGTGCATGGCAATGGTCTTGTTCAGCTCACGTTTGGGATCATCCTTCTCCCGGCTGTAGTAGTACGGTTCTGATACGGCATCTTCCCCAACGCTGGCAATATCCGGGTCAAGGGAAGTGACGGTATAGAACGGCATGTCGGTATAGACGTGTCTTGAGGCAAAGTCCCTGGCCGCATCCATCATGGTACGATAGATGCCTCTGCGCCGGCAGCGCTTAGCCACATAGGAAGAATTGACAAGCAGCGCTTCCCCTTCCCGGAACGGTCCATCCGGATCCGGCAGTTCTACGCCTGGATCAACGATCTTGCCTAACAGCAGTCCTTCCAGCATCATCCAGTCGCTGACCTCTATCAGCCGCTTCATGGCTTCTTCATTGTGGAAGATGTCATCCACTTTGACATGCACGGCATTGTAATCTGCGATGATCTGATCCTGTTCAAAGACAAACAGATGAATGTCCTCCACCGGATTCACAAAGACGGCAAAGTCACAGTATACGTTTCCGTTTTCATCTGTTTCTACGGATACATCGTCCGGTCTCTGTTCATAGTAGCCGAGAAACTCGGATAAAGGCTGTTCATTGCCAGAACGGCTGATGATCTGATGACACAGGGTCAGATAGTGTTCCGTGTTGTGATCCATTATCCTCTGTGTGCCATGACGGCATGGCATCTCGGGCATAAGCCGTTTTCATCCGGGCTGGTCACATAGTTCCAGCATCTCGGACACTTGGTGCCTTCGGCCCTGGTGACTTCCGCCTTCAGCTCACCATCTTTCACATCCGCATAGGAGACAATCAGCCACTGGCTGAGGCTGCTGCCTACTTCACTGCTGAGAAGGGCTCTGACATCCTCTGGTGCACTCAGGGTGATATGGGCTTCCTGGGAAGACTTGATGGTCTTTTCATTACGGGCATCTTCCAGTGCCTTGAGGACCGTATTTCTGACATGCATGAGGCTTTCGCCCTTCGCTTTGAGCACTTCAGCGTTGGCATAGTTCTCAGCTTCAGGGAACTCGGTGTTATGAACAGACTTCTCGCTTGTGTCATTGAAGTGCTGCCATACTTCTTCCATGGTATAGACAAGGAAAGGCGCCCACAGTCTGACCAGCTTGTCACAGCAGATCCAGTATACGGACTGTACCTGTCTTCTTCTGTGGTCTTCTGTATCATTGCAGTACAGGATATCCTTGGTGAAGTCACAGTAGTAGGAAGACAGTTCATTGACCATGAAGTTCATCAGTGCCTTATTGCAGGCAAGATAGTCATAGTCCATGACTGCTCTGCGTACTTCCTTCACGACATCATCCAGCTTGACCAGGATATACTGATCAACCGCTTCAAGATCCTCATACTTCACCATATCTCTGGCCGGATCAAAGTCCTTCGGATTGACATTGCCTAACAGGAAACGGAAGGTATTTCTGATCTTGCGGTACTGATCGCTGGCCTGTTTGATGTTGGAAGGACCAAGCTTCAGATCCGCCTTGAAGTCACTTGTCATTGCCCACAGACGGAATACATCGGCACCGTTCTTGTTGATGATATCCATCGGATTGACAACATTGCCCTGGGATTTGGACATCTTCTCACCCTTGGAGTCAACCACATAGCCATGGGAGAGAACTTCCTTATACGGTGCACTGCCCTTGACAGCTGTTGCGACAATCAATGAAGAGTTGAACCAGCCTCTGTACTGGTCACTGCCTTCAAAGTACATATCGCACGGAAAATCAAGACCTCTTTCCTCCAGCTCAGTCCAGGAGCTGCCGGAGTCGAACCAGACGTCCATGATGTCCTTTTCCTTGGTGAAAAGACCATTGGGAGACTTCGGATTGGTATAGCCTTCCGGCAGAAGATCCTTCGCTTCTCTTTCAAACCATACATTGGAACCATATTCTCCGAACAGTTCTGCGACATGGTCGAATACTTCCTTCTCCATGATCGGGGAGCCATCCTCACAATAGAAGATCGGAATCGGAACACCCCACAGACGCTGACGGGAAATGCACCAGTCGCCTCTGTCCTGGATCATGTTATGCATACGCTTCTGGCCGAAGGAATTATGCCATACGACATGATTGTCGATCTGGTCCAGCAGCTTGTCCTTGATCTTGTCGATGGAACAGAACCACTGCTTGACCGCCCGGAAGATAACCTTCTTCTTGAGTCTGTCATCATGCGGATAGGAGTGAACAATGTTCTCTACGGCAAGCAGACAGCCCTTCTCATTCATATCATGGATAACGGCCCTGGAGCAGTCCTCAAAGAACATGCCCTGGTACTTGCCGGCATTTTCATTCATCTTACCCTGATAATCCACGGTATTGATCGGCGGAATGCCGTACTTGGCACAGACATTGAAGTCATCCAGACCATGGCCGCCGGCGGTATGAACAACACCAGTACCATCTTCGTCCGTGACATGATTGCCTAATAAAGTCGGGCATTCCTTATCGAATACCACATGATGATAGGTAATGCCTTCCAGCTCTTTTCCCTTGAAAGTTCTTAAAACACCCTGGTTTTCCAGACCGAACTTGGCCAGCAGATCATCCACGAACTTATCAAGCATGATGAGCTTGCCCTTTTCGGTCTTGACTTCGGCATAGACAAGGTTCTCATTCAGACATACGGCTTCGTTGGAAGGAATGGTCCACGGGGTTGTGGTCCAGATGACGTAGTAGTCATCGCTGTCAAGGATGCCCTTGCCGTCAGCGACCTGGAAGGCCAGATAGATGGTCGCATCCTTGACATCGCGGTAGACGATTTCAGAGTCAGCGACTGCGGTCTCATTGAACGGGGACCAGTAAACCGGCTTGAGTCCCTGGAAGATCAGTCCATCCAGGGCCATGGAAGCGAAGTTTCTGACCTGTCTTGCTTCGAATTCCTTCTTCAGCGTGATATAAGGATGTTCATAATCCGCAATCTGACCCAGTCTCTTTTCCGTTGCCATCTGCTGGGCAATCTGCTCATGGGCATATTCATCGCACTTGCGTCTGAAATCTGCCGCGGAAAGCTTCTTGCGGTCTACACCAAGCTTCTGAATGGCATTTTCAATCGGCAGGCCATGGGTATCCCAGCCTGGGAAATACGGGGTATAGTAGCCGCACATGGCATGGGTGCGGTTGATGAAGTCCTTGATGACACGGTTCATGGCTGTGCCGGCATGGAGGTTGCCATTGGCATATGGCGGACCGTCATGCAGGACAAATGCCTTCTGTCCCTTATGATGCTTTAACAGATCCTGGAAATAGTTGTTCTCTTCCCACTGTTTGAGAATGCCCGGCTCTTTCTTGGCCAGGTTGCCGCGCATCTCAAAATCGGTGTCCGGCATGTTCAATGTGCTTTTGTAATCCATCTTGTCTCCTTCTTTTACCTGCTCACATATAAAAAGCGTCCCTATCTCTAAGGACGCTTCATACGCGGTACCACCTTAGTTCATATTCCCTTATGGAATATGCCCTTGGATCATCCTTTAACGCAGGATGAAACGAAATGCTTGGCAGGTGATGTCTGTTCTCCTCTCGTCTGTCTGCTTTCACCCTGTGCAGACTCTCTTGTAAGATTCATAGGAGACAGCGCGTCCTGCGTCACTGCATCTGATCTAATGCGTCCTGAAGCCACTTCAGATCCGGCATGGTCGGAATCTTGAAGGCATCAAGATCTTTCTGAAGCTTCTGCAGTTCATCAGACATATAGCCCTTGGCCTGGCCGGCTTCATCATACAGCCGTGACAGGTCGCTCAGTATGCCGGAAGCAGTATTCACAGCTTCCCGCACAATCTGATCGGCATTCTTCTGTGCCGCAGCGATAATTTCATTGGCTTCACGCAATGCCAGCCGTGCCATTTCATCATTGCTCGCTTTACGGCTCTGATACTCTTTCTCAAGCGAAAGATACTGCTGCTGAAGCTGGTTCATCTTCGCATTGTCCTCAGCCAGCTGCTGCTGGTACAGGGCAATCCGCTTTTCCAGCTCCTCTACTTCAGAGGCATACTTTTCAACAGCGTCATCGACGGCAAAGCGGTCATAACCGTTTTTCATGACACGGAATACAGGTCTTTTAGCCGTCATAGACACTCCTTTCAGATATACTGCTGAAATTGTGCTGCGATCCGGCCCGCTTTCGTCTTTCTTTCATACCCCAGGTAGATGAATCTGCCTGTCCCGCGGATCGAAATCGTAAAGTTATTATCGCACACTTCATCACCTGCCGCAAGCGGCTCATGGTTGAGAGAAACCATGCCCATCCGGATCATTTCAGCCGCCTTGGCACGGCTGACATGAGCCAGCGCTGCCACTAAGGCATCAGCCCTTTCACTGGCCGCCACAGCTGTGAAAGAGCGCATTTTGAAATGCTGGACAGGATGGCTGTCGGTCCGTTCCAGATGTACATTCAGCTGGTTGATCTTCGTCAGATTCCAGATGAAGAAATCAGCCATCTCTTCTTCGGTATAGAAGTACAGCATGTCATCTTCCAGCCAGAAATCACCAAATGAGCTTCTTTCCACCTGCAGCGCCATCACTGCACCAAGCACATCCCGGTGGCCGATCTTGCAGAAGCGCTGATCCACACGGGCCTGCAGGCACACAACATCAGAAAAGTCATCTTCCTCATCATACAGGAAAATGACTTTACGCTTGCGGGCATCCGGATAGCCCCCATCATAGCGGATGAATGCGGAAGGAGGAAATTCCTTCTGCATGGCGCTTACTTCTTCTTCATTCAGAAAATGAGAAGCGGTATGGGTGTGCCACCTTGCGCTCTTTTCTTCAAGATCTCTTAAATGTGCGGAAAGTTCTTCTCTTTCCTCATTCATCATCTGCGTCGACTTTGATCTCACCGTCAATGGCGACATTGCGCGGTGCACAGAGAATGACATTATGGCCGACCTTCTGGATCGTACCATCCAGGGCAAATACAACACCGGTCAGAAAATCGATGGTTCTCTGCGCATAGTCTCTCTGCAGCTTATGCAGATTGACCACAACCGCCTTACGGCACTTGAGCTGACGGGCAATTTCCTCTGCTTCTTCAAAGGAACGCGGCTCAAACAGTACCATAGCCGCATTGCTCGGTACGCTGCTCACATTGATCTTCTTCTTTTCATAAGAACTGATCGGCTGTGTTTTTTCCACATCTTCTTCCATATTTTCTTCTTCCTCTTCCTCGTCTTCGTCATCAACCGGGGCGATGAAATTCTTAAGCTTATCAAATGGCATGAAAAGCACCTCCAATTGTACTTCGATATTATAGCATTGATCCAAACGGAAAAGAAACCTGTCAATCGGCAGGTTTCAGGCATGTGATGCTTTGATGGATTTCATCCGGGAGAATTCTTCTCTTTCCTTCTCTTCCAGATCCGCACTCATGCGGTGAATCTCCGCCTCATAGCGGGGAATAACAATGTTCTTCAGGGCATTGGCACGTTTCTGGGTGGAGGAGATGGCATGGGCCAGACGATACACGGTATTGTCCACTTCAGCCAATGTCATCGTGATTTCCTTGACCTTCTGAAACTGCAGATACGCTTCATCAATCAGGGAAGAACTCTCACTCAGTCCATAGGGAACTTCCTGTTTTTCAGGTGCGTGGTAGAGCACTTTGGGCACTTCCACACCCATGACGCTGCGGTATGTCACTTCAATATGGTTCTCCGGAGGAATCTCGTTGACCACATTGGAAATGACGCCGCCGTAGATATTGGCCCGCTGCAGTAAATAATAGCCGGCCGCATATGCCTCGGAGATTTCATCTCTCAGCTTCTTGACCTCAGCCACTTCATTCATCATCTCACGGATGAGAATGTTGCGCTTGCGGTCCATCAGTTCATATCCATTCTGCGCCAGGGCAAGCGATTTCTTCGCTTTCATCAGATTGCCCTTGGTAGATGGAACGGCAGCCATTTACTTTCCTCCCTTGCCGGAAGCTAATGCAATGGTACGCTCAGCGTGTTCCGGATCATAGTTGGCTTCAATGAGTTTCGGATCCAGACGATCCAGCGCACTCTTGGGCAGCGTGGACAGAAGTGCCCAGCCTAAGGACAGGGTCTGTTGGATGGAACGGTTTGTCTCAAAACCCTGGCCGATGAATACTTCTTCAAACAGCTTTCCGAACTTCAGATACTTCCGGTCCAGCTCACTCAGTTCATCTTCACCGATAACCGAAGCCAGGCTTCTTGCGTCCTGCACCTTGGCATAAGACGCAAACAGCTGGTTGGCAACATCCTGATGATCTGCTCTGGTGTAGCCTTCACCGATACCATCCTTCATGAGTCGGGACAGGGACGCAAGAACGCCGATCGGCGGATTGATGCCCTTGAGATACAGATCACGATCCAGTACAATCTGGCCTTCCGTAATATAACCGGTCAGATCCGGAACCGGATGGGTGATATCATCATTCGGCATGGTCAGGATCGGAATCTGGGTAACCGAACCTTTGCCGCCCTTGATAATACCGGCTCTTTCATACAGTGAAGCAAGATCGGAATACAGATAGCCCGGATAGCCCTTACGGGAAGGAATTTCACCCTTACTGGAGGAGAACTCACGTACGGCTTCACAATACGCTGTCATATCCGTCAGGATAACCAGTACATTCATGCCGCATTCATAGGCCAGATACTCAGCCGCTGTCAAAGCGCATCTTGGTGTCATGATTCTTTCAATGATCGGATCATCGGACAGATTGACATACATGACAACCTTCTCCATGACGCCGGTCTCTTCAAAGGATCTTCTGAACATGTCCGCAACATCATTCTTGACACCCATGGCACCAAAGACAATACAGAAGCTCTCTGCATCTTCCCCGGTCAGTCTGGCCTGTCTTACAATCTGCATGGCCAGCTGATCATGGGGCAGGCCGCTGCCGGAGAAAATAGGCAGCTTCTGGCCTCTGATCAGGGTATTGAGTCCATCAATAGCTGAAATTCCTGTTTCAATATAGTTGCGCGGATACACACGGGATACCGGATTGAGCGGCTTGCCGTTGATATCCTCATACTTCTCCGGATAAATCTCACCGAAACCGTCAATCGGCGTACCGACACCGTTGAACGTACGGCCGAGAATCTCTCTGCTTAAGCCCAGTTCCATCGGATGGCCTAACAGCTTGGTGCGCACATTGGTATGGGACAGACCGTCTGTGCCTTCAAAGACCTGGACGACAGCCCGGTCGCCTTCCAGTTCAACCACACGGCCGATCCGCTTTGTGCCATCCTTCAGAAGGATGTTGACCATCTCTTCATTGGCAGCCCCTTCCACATGGTCCAGGGCAATCAGAGAACCCCGGACATCGCTTAAACCTAAAATCTGCTGATCCATGTGTTCTCCTTTCTCACTTGATGGAAGCCAGTGCTTCATCAATCATATTGTTATAGCCATCCAGCATTTCAAGCTTATCATTCGGTACATCATACTTGATCGAGATGACTTTCTCAAAGATACCGGTCTGAGTCATCAGAGATACCGGAATCTTCTTCTTTACCTGCTCGCTGCAGGCCCGTTTCAGATAGTCGATGATCTTCATCATCTTATACTGCTTCATTAACGGTACGGATGTATCGTCCTTGTGGAAAGCATTCTGCTGCAGGAAACCGACCCGGATGACCCGGGCAATTTCCAGTGTCAGCTTCTGATCTTCCGGCAGCACATCAGAACCGATGAGCTTGACCACTTCCATGAGGCTGCTCTCTTCGTGCAGGATCTGCTGCATTTCTTCTCTCAGATCCAGGAAGTCATGGGCTACATTCTGCGCATACCAGCGGGAAAGATCCGGCAGATATTCAGAGTAGCTGTCCGTCCAGTTCATGGCCGGATAATGTCTGGCATAGGCCAGAGATTTATCAAGCGCCCAGAAACATCTGACAAAGCGCTTGGTGTTGGCAGTGACCGGTTCAGAGAAATCGCCGCCCTGCGGAGATACCGCACCAATCAGAGTGACGGAACCCTTATCCCCGGATAAAGTATCCACATAGCCTGCTCTTTCATAGAACTGGGCAATACGGGAAGGCAGATAGGCCGGGAAACCTTCTTCCGCCGGCATCTCTTCCAGACGTCCTGAAATTTCTCTTAATGCCTCCGCCCATCTTGAGGTGGAGTCAGCCATCAGAGCAACATGATATCCCATATCACGATAGTATTCGGCAATCGTGACACCGGTATAGATGGAAGCTTCACGGGCTGCCACCGGCATGTTGGAAGTGTTGGCAATCAGCATGGTTCTGTCTAACAGAGACTTGCCTGACTTCGGATCCTTCAGGGCACTGAACTCTTCCAGCGCCTGGGTCATTTCGTTGCCGCGCTCACCGCACCCGACATAAATGATGATATCCGCATCACACCACTTGGCAATCTGATGCTGCATCATGGTCTTGCCGGCACCGAACCCGCCCGGCAGCGCACTGGAGCCGCCCTTTGCAATCGGGAACATCGTATCAATGACACGCTGTCCGGTCACCAGCGGCATGGACAGCGGTTCACGATGGGCAATCGGACGGGGTGTACGGATCGGCCAGTTCTGCTTGAGACGGATCTCGCTGATCTTTCCGGTCTTTTCATCTTCCACTTCAGCTAAGACATCATTGACCGTGTAGCTGCCGTTTGGCACAGCCCTGGTGACTCTGCCATGGACCATCGGCGGGATCATCGAGCGGTGCTCGATGAGGCTTGTTTCCTGACAGGTCGCAAAGATCTGTCCGCCTCTGACCGTATCACCGGCCTTGATCTTCATTGTGACATCCCACTTCTTTTCTTCATCCAGAGAAGGAATGGATTTGCCTTCGGCAATGAAAGCGCCCTGCTCTCTGGCAATTTCTTCCAGCGGTCTTTCAATACCGTCATAGATATTTCTGAGAATGCCGGGACCCAGTGTTGCATTCAGCAGAGAACCTGTTCCGACCACCGGATCCCCGGTCTTGAGACCGGTCGTTGATTCATAGACCTGGATCATGGTCTTTTCTTCATCCATGCGGATGACTTCGCCCAGCAGCTGTTTCTTTCCGACATAGACCATTTCACGCATGGCCAGTTCCCTGTCATTCTTTACCGAAATGACTGAACCGTTGATTCCGTAGATTGTACTCATGCGTTCTCCTTTCCTGAAGGTGCCTTGAAACCGGAATTGGCACGGAACCAGTCCATCTCTTCTTCCAGTCTGTCTTCCAGCACACAGCTGTATTCTCTTCCGGCCGCATCATCCCGGTACAGGAAACCGCCGAGTTCCATCGGCCTTTCCTCTACCCGGTTTGACAGGCCTTCTTTCTTCAATGCGTCTTTGAGCACCGGCACATCATCTCTTCTGCACATGAACACGCCTGTCTCACTGACCGGCAGTGATTTGACACTGCGCATCAGATACTTCTCATACTCCGGTGTCTTTACAAACTTTCTGAGATCCTCTCTGACAGAATCAAACAGCTCATCCGCAAGATGGTCACGCAGCCTCAGCAGCTTCTTCTTTGTTTCCATCTGATCGCGGGAAGAGGCTGAAGCAGCCGCAAGACGTGCTTCATGCAGTTCCTTTTCCAGATAGCTGTCTGTCTCCTTCTTCAGACCCTCTCTGAAGAAAGCAAGCTGATCCTCATGAAAGGAATCTGTTTCCTTCTGCAGTACATCCTCAACAAGCGAAGCATTGGATTTCACGTCTGCTTCAATTGCTTCAAGGATCTTATCTTCTTCTTCGTTATTCACGTCTGTTACTCCTCTTTAAAGCTTGATGCCGATGGCATCGCTGATCGCAGCATCAATGGCCGCACTGATATTGCCTGAGTTATGTCTGTCCGGTATCTCTACTATCAGAGGCTTAGGCAGATTCAGCTTGTATTCAGATACGGTATCACTGACCTGTTCAACTGTGCGGGTTGTCATCAGAATGATCGCAATGGAATCATCCTGAATCAGTTCATTGAGCTTCTTCAGAATACCCTCACGATCATGGATGACCTCGCCTTCAATCCCTGCCAGGCGCATCCCCATCACAGTGTCTGTGTTATCGCTGATACAGTACGCCTTCATAAGCAAAGCCTTAAAGAGCGTTGATAATCAGAATGGAAATCAGAAGACCGTAGATGGCAACACCTTCACCAAGTGCAACGAAGATGATGGCACGGCCGAAGTTATCCGGATTCTCACTGATGGCACCGATGGCAGCCGGAGCAGCCTTGGCAACGGCATAGCCGGCGCCCAGGGAAGAACCTGTAACGGCAATTGCGGCAGCCATGTAGCCAAGACCCTTGGCACTGGAAGCAGCTTCTGCCGCAGCATCTTCAGCATATGCGGCAAAACCATGTACGGAGACAATCAGACATACCAGCATGACACCGGCAAACATCGCAATCTGACCTAAGATTCTGGCCCTGGCATTGACCTGGTTCACACCTTTTTTCGCAATAATCCATAACGGACCGATAATGAGAACGACCGCAACAAGCGGTAAAAGAAAATCACCTGCAGTTAACATAATATTTTTCCTCCTGGTTCAATTGACCATATCTGCCTCAGGCGGCAGTAACCTCATATTTGACACCGCCCCCGGTGTAATACCGGGAGAACATTTCATAGTATTCCAGTCGTAAGGACTGAATGCCTACAACAAGACCTTCCAGCAGCATGACAAACGCGTTGCCGAAGATCAATACTGCAAATCCGCCATGGCTGACCATCTTCATGAGCGTCATGACAACCAGCATCATGCCCGCATGGGACAGAACGAAGCCGCCGACACGCAGATAGGACATGGAGTTTGTGATGAAGGACAGCAGTATTTCAAAGACTTCGAAGAACTGCTGGGTAATGTAGGTTCCCCATCCCCCATGCGGCTTTGCATTTTCGTGCTTCATGAGCTTCTCGAATACTTCTTTCATCAAAAAGCACACACATGGCAGCACGATGCACAGCATCACAAGCGGGAACGTGAAGAGATTGCCCATCTTCAATAACTGCATTCCCATCGCCGCCAGAATGTAGATATAGAACACAAGACCGGCAATGCCGTTCTGAGAAAACAGCACTTCGCCCCACTTCTTCTGCCTTGCATTGTTGAAGATGTTGAGGCACTGGGAACAGATGATCAATACTGCACCGATCACAAGCGCGCCCATCAGAAGCGTCATCGTATTCTGATTGGCCATGACATCAAACAGCTTTCCATCAGTATGGAACAATGCCTCATGGATCGGCGTCAGCAGTTCTTCATAGCCGAAGAAGCTGCCGAACAGGAATCCGAAGATCGTGGAGAAGATGCCGCAGCGGCCGATAATACCGAACAGCTTGCTGTTCTTCTTTTTCTCAAGCCACAGTCCAAGCACAAGCAGTACCAGTCCCTGGCCCATATCCGAGAACATGATGCCAAACAGAAGACAGTAAGTGAAGGCAAAGAATGCGGTCGGATCAAAGTCACAATAGGCCGGCAGAGAATACATCTCCACAAACAGTTCAAACGGCCGCGCAAACCAATGGTTCTTCAGAAGCGTCGGACACTTGAACTGCGGCTCTTCTGCGGGCTCTTTCACCGTGAACTTCACCGGCAGATCCCCGAATACCGATTCATACTCTTCCACATCAGCCGCCTGTACAAAACCGGAGAACACACAGTCATCCTTGAACTTTGCCACATACCTGTAGTTTTCAATGATGCGGCTGCGGTACAAACACCATGCATACACATCATCCAGTCTTTCCTTGTACTCTTCCAGCAGCTTATGCACATCATAAGCCGGTATTTCCATCGGTTCGAAGTAAAGCGATTCGAAGATCTTCTTTACTTCCGCCGCATAGGAATCGGATGTCACGATGATCATCCATACATACTGGGCATTTTCATACAGACGATGGTGAACAAAGTTCACATCCCGGTACATCGTCAGTTTCGGGAAGGATTCCCGGGGCATTCTTCCCAGCGCAAAGTCCAGATACTTGCAGGCATGAATGCGTTCAAATCCGCATTCACTCAAAGCATCAATTGCCTTTTCATCTTCCGGGGTGAGGATGACCTGTTCCGCATCAGATGTGACGCCGAACTTTTCATCGATCTCCTTCAGAAATGCCTGGATTTCTTCTTCGCTGTAGGTTGCTTTCGGCTTTCTTTCCCGGTCGAATTCATAGCTGACGGAATGCGCGAAGTTGTCCAGCGTCTGCAGATAATCACTGTAGGGATTATCGGCGGACAGCAGAACGCCTCCATTGTCTTCCGTTACCATACCGCTAGCTTCGACCGCATCGATTTTCCGTGAGCCCAGCCCCTTCATGAGCGCATCATCCAGATGTGCTTCATCCACGGCTGTCTCCACAAATTTCATTTTTACGATTGCCATTGACGGCCTTCTTTCTTAATACACGAGCAGTGTCCTGATCCGATCATTGGATATGCCATAGCGGACACCTTCAACAATATTGATGATATTACGGATTTCCATTCGGGATAAATGCATGTAGCTGATCAGCACAACCGAGGCATCCGGGTTTGTCTCCATGGCACTGTAGTATACATTTTTCATAATGCGCTCCGTAAAATTCTCAATGTAGGTGAAACGGGTATTCTTCACATAGTGATGGTATCTGCGGGTAATGGCATCTGCCACCTCATCCCCTGTGGCGTTTTCAATCAATTCATTGATTTCCCGTTCACTGAATAAGCACTGTACCGGAATAATGGACTGGCGGATAATCTCAGGATCAGCCTGAAAGTACTTTTTCAGACGATAGATGACCGCCAGGCTGTTGAGTTCAGCCTGCATACGCACCAGCTTCTGCAGCGTCTGCAGGGTTTCACCGGAAGCGATGGCGGATGCCTGCTGGTACATGCGCTGGAAATAGCTGCGGCGCAGATCATATTCCATCCCGACAAGATCAATCTCTTCCACCGGCCTGCCTGAGTACTTGCGCATGATCGCACTGTACGGGGTATCCGCCAGCAACTCATACAGTTCATCATAGCTTTCCACATGAGCCAGCTGATGCAGATCAACCGTCATGTACTTTTCCATATACAGCGGCATCTCGGTGATCATCTGGGAACGCATGGTTTCATCATGATTCATGAGCGAACGGATACAGAGCAGAATCATATCAATCTCCGTATTCATGCATGCCCCGACCAGAAACTCCGCCGCATGCGCACCGCCATAGCGTAAGAGCCGGTTCAGTCTTTCATAAAGACTCAGGCGCAGCAGTACTTCCAGCTGACCTCTGTGCACAGCCTTCTCATTGACCCCCGACAGCGTATTGACAAACAGTGTGTCATTGCGCAGGTAGGTCACGATCTCCCCGATGGTTTTCTTCTGCAGCAAAGCCTCATAGTCATCTGTCTGCAGACGTTTTCCGAACATCGCTCTGGCTTTTGCGCTCAAAGCTTCATTCTCTTCCATGTTTATTCCTCATCTTCGGAAAGGACTCTTTCATACAGCATGCGCCGCCATTTTTCCTTATTGGCTTCATAGACAGACTGCAGTTCTGCAGAAGCAGTATCATAGTAAGCCTGATTCTTTTCATCCTCAGCCTTGACCTGTGCCTCCAGCTCTTTCTTTGTACTGTCTACACGCGCATTCACAGCAGCCCAGGCTTCATTCGAGAGTTTCTTCTTCTCATTCTCGATCGCCTGTTTCAGCTGCTGACGCTGATCGTACACATTGTCCACCTGCTGGCGGACTTTTTCATCTGTTTCGATCAGCTTCATGATCGCATCGATCTCCATACCTTTCACCCATCTTTCTTTATAATGGAAAATGCGCCCTTTCAGAAGACGCATTATCAAAAGTATTCTCTACGCATCCAGCGGTTCATGTTCTTCCAGCCATTTCCCCGCTTTTTCCGCGACGTTATGCAGTGTATCACTTTCAAGGGGACTGTCAAGTTCTGCCCTTTCCAGCATATTTACCCATGTATCAGAACCGCCCATCCGGGTGTATTTCATGTACTTTTCCCATGCCTTTGGCATATCATCCTGAATCATCGCCCAGAATTCCAGTGATACGGTCTGGGCCAGGCAGTAATCAATGTAATAGAACGGAGAGCTGTAGATATGGTGCTTGAGCTGCCAGTGCTGTCCTTCACTGTAGAAAGGAATTTCTCCATCCAGTCTGTACCAGGGCATATAGATGTCTAAAAGCTTCTTCCAGACCGCATGGCGCTGTGCCGGGGTATAGTCAGGATGGTCATACATCTCATGCTGGAAGTGGTCCACTGCCGTACCGTAAGGGATGAACTTCAGGGCGTTGGCCAGATGCGCATATCTGTATTTGGCCGCATCTTTGCCGAAGAAGTCTTCCGCCCACTGTTCCCCGAAAAATTCCATGGACATGGAATGGCATTCACAGGCTTCCGAAGTCGGCCAGATATAGCTTGCGGGAATGCGGTCGCGATTCATCCATGCCGCAAAGGCATGGCCTGCTTCATGGGTGATGACTTCCACATCAGCCTGGGTGCCGTTGAAGTTGGCAAAGATATAAGGCACATGATAATCCGGAATCATCGTGCAGTAGCCGCCGCCGGCCTTGCCTTCTGTGCTGGCTGTATGCATGAGCTCATCTTCCAGCATCATGGTGAAGAATTCCTTTGTTTCAGGGGAAAGTTCACTGTAGAACTTGAGTCCTGCCTGCAGAACATCTTCGTCACTGCCCTGAGGCTTCGGATTGCCCGAGCGGAAGGAAAGATCCGCATCCGCAAAGCTCAGCGGATAAGCACATCCGGTACGCGCAGCCTGGGCTCTGTATATCTTTTCTGCCACCGGCACCACATACTTCACAACTGCTTCTCTGAACTTTTCAATATCATTTCTGTCCCAGCAGTTTCTCTGCATGCGGTAATAGCCAAGCCGGGTATAGCTGTCATAACCCATCTTCTTTCCCATTTCATCACGCACATGCACAAGTTCATCATAGATCTCATCCATTTTCGGCTGAACACTCTTATACCATGTGCCTTCCGCAATCCAGGCCTGCTTTCTTCTTTCATCATCCGGATCGTTCTTGAACGGCTCCATCTGACTCAGCGTATATTTCTTTCCTTCAAATTCCACCTGCGCACTGGCTAATAAATCCTCATATTTCTGGGCCAGCGCATTTTCTTTCTGCAGCTCTGGCACGATCTTTTCATCAAAGGCCTTCTCGGCAATCTCGGCATTCAGAAAATACAGATGTCCGTATTTCTTTTCAAATGCGTCTTTGTATGTGCTGTGGGTCAGGCTTCTGGTAAAGGCCTGTGTTTCGGTTTCAATAAAAGGCAGCTGTTCCATCCAGAAAGCATTCTCTTCCTTATAGAAAGGATCTCTTGTATCAATATCATGACGGATCTGCGACAGCGTATACATTGTCTCAATATGTCCTTCATCCTTCTCCTCCTGCAGGAAAGCCTGTTCAGCTTCTGTAAAGCTCTTTGCTGTTTCAAGCTTCTTCCTGTTTTCCTTCAGAACTGCCAGAGTCTTTTCCATGTCCGGCCGTTCATATACCATCTCATTGAATTTCATTACTCTTTCTTACTCCTTTAACAGCTCTATGATACCATTTCTTCCATAGCCATTTCATCCGCCTGTATGGTATACTTTCCTATGCATTGGAGAATTACCCAAGCGGCTGAAGGGGACGGTTTCGAAAACCGTTAGACGTGCAAGCGTGCAAGGGTTCAAATCCCTTATTCTCCGCCATAGACAAAAAGCAGATCATTGCGATCTGCTTTTTCTTTACAGTGCATCAATAATATGATCCAGTACCTTCAGGCACTTCAGGCTGGAAGATTCCAGCATCTTCCAGTACTCATCCGCACCGCCATGAATACTGTCCGCTACCATCTTGATGAGAATGCACGGCACCTGGTTGCGGTTGGCTGTCTTAACAATGCCGGCTGCTTCCATTTCACAGATATCCGCTTTGAACTTCTCAGCAATCTCTTTCTTCTCTTCTGCCCGACCAACAAACTTGTCACCGGAAGCACATGTCACTCTGACTAAATCAGGTTCCACTTCCAGTGCCTTATCCACTAATTCCTTTGTGGCCGGCATATATATGGTCGGATATTCATTCAGATAAAGACCGACCTCACAATGATCGACTTCTGAAGTATCAAACTGATAGTGCACAACCTTCTCAACTACAGCCACATTGACGTGATTCATCGCTTCGCTCAGTCCCCCGACTACACCGAAGTTGGCAATCAGTTCGCAATGGCACTCACTGATCAGTACCTGCGCAGCGCTGGCCGCTGAAATTTCCCCTGGACCGGAATGCAGAACATAGAGTCTGACATCTGCCTTCTCATAGACAAACACATCAAACCCGCCGCATACCTTTTTCTCTTTCGCATCGCCATACAATGTCTTTACGGCATCCATTTCAACTGCCGCAACAATACCGATATTCTTCATAAAAATATTTAGCGGCGGAAACCCACTGCCTTTAGGCGGTGGGAGGAGCCGCATATCCTCCTTGTCTTTTAATAATTCTCAAATCAGCCAACTTGACCGATCTCCTTGTTTCCAACAGCACTCTTGTGCCATTGCAATGTGTGCCTTTAACTGAACACTTTACGTTTCGCCAGAGCACAATATCGTTTGGCTGAAACAAATAATGCTGTTTCCTCACAGACGTTTTGCCTTTGGAAATCTTTTGCCCACGGTAGATCCGTTCATTCTTTTCCGCGTGCCTGCTCTCACTGCGGTTGGTTCTGCCACACGACAGCTGCGCACCGGACTTTTTCTTTCCGTCCCTGATATCAATATATTTGGCATCATAGAACTTTGACAAAATGCGGTTGTTGCGCCTTCTTTTAGAGAACAGCACCTCATTACAGTGGTGCAATGGGCGAAACTGACCGATGCAGTAAGCGTCATTTGCATGAGTTTTGGCAATATGCCGTTCTTTACGAACCGCCGCTGTCTTTGCGCCATACTGGATGTGGATATCCACCTCTGGATACATCAGCACCAATGCGTAGTACATCCGCCAACGTACCGTTGACATGAACGTTGCCTCGGCAAGATTGCTTACTTTTGGCTCAATACCCCATAGCTTTCCGCCCGGCTTGTGGTTCTTGGCCGTGTGACACTTTTCACAGACCGTGAGCAAGTTGCCAATTCTGTTAGAGCGATACGACTTCCAGAACCCAATGTGATGGGTGTGCAGAACGGCATCATCTTTGATAGAACGCCCGCAGATCTGGCACGTGTAGTTGTCTCTGCCAAATACGGCAGCACGCGTTGTCTGATACAGATACTTGCTGCCATGCTGGTAGTCCTTTCCTTTGGGAAGAGGACTGCCATCTGCCATCGCCTGCAACAGCTGAGTGTCGAACTTTCCCATCTCAAAGGTGGCACTGGTAATTGGCATCACTTTGCAGAACGAGTCGAACAACCTTGTCTGGTTGTCAACCCTATGCTGCAGGGAAGGCGCCAGCACTTCGCCTTTTGTCATCTTTGGCTTACGGTTTCTGAACCGCGGCTTTCTGTACCGCAGTCTGTTTCTTCTTTCTCTGCGGTACTTACGACACTTGTCGTGCCGATCTTTTTCATTACTCAGCATATCGTACTGAGCGTGCACAAACTCGTGTTTCTCTGACTTGATGGATACGCCGACATGCTGGTAGCCAGTATCACTGGCATACTCAATCGGCTGCGTATCACCATCCTCTCTTTCTGTTAAGCGGATCGTGAAGATCGGACGGTACTGCTCAATAACGGCCTTGCCTGCTTTGAGCAGACGCCGTGCCCGATACTCATTTGTCGGCATTAGACGGATGCCAGTCTTACTGATTACTGCAACAGACATATACTGATGTCTCCTTTCTTTGTCGTGTTCCAATCAGCAATGCTGACCTTCAAGCCTCCTCATGGAGGAAATGTTTACACTTTCCGCAGTCGTACAGACCTGCGGGATCTCGCACTTACGATCGCAAGGATCGCAGTAACGGTAGTCCACATCGCCAATGTTGTCCGCTGGTCGAATACATCTGCTGCACGCCTCCTACCCTCAGAAGTTTTTAACAACAGATCCCAAGAGGCTGGGACTTGTGGAGTATCCCAGCGTAGCCAGCGGCAACGTAGTGCTCAAGGTACTTAGGCTAATCAACCGGGCTCAAATGATTTCTCACTCAAGCCCACCGGCCTTTAGGCCGTGGGTAGTTGACCATTCTGACTCTCCTTTCTGTATTATTATAACAGTCATGTATGGCAGCTTTTTATGCCAGAAAGAGAAACAGTAAAATAGAGTAGGCGATTGACCATAAAATCAACCGCCCCTCATCAAACCCGGTGTGCGCTACTAACGCGACGGGCTTTCCGACTCGATTCGCAAACCGGAACTTATAAATTATTTAGCGTAGGCA
>Ga0256406_1002971_pt1 | contig 22343 bp, 19 predicted proteins | sample RumenRJG_03DNA_FD_185986 | JGI IMG/M metagenome (GOLD analysis project Ga0256406, IMG submission 185986) | Bovine rumen microbial communities from Lethbridge, Alberta, Canada - RJG_03 | ecosystem: Host-associated > Mammals > Digestive system > Stomach > Rumen | place: Canada: Alberta | collected... | reverse complement strand
TACCAAATCCACGGATACGAGTACAAATATGGTAACCAAGGACTATTCTAAGAGCCGTATGCGGGAAAACTGCACGTACGGTTCTGTGAGGGGCGGACAGAGTAATCTGATTCCGTCTACTCGACTCTGCCTGCCTTTGGCAGGCGGGTTCAAAGGGTGTGGTGGCGGCTCGCACCGCAAATATAAAAAGGGCGCGCTGCCGCCAGCGGCATTCAAACTCCCCTCTGAACCAGGCCGGAAGGCGAAGCCGATCCCGGCCCGAACCTTAGCCGCCCAGGGCGTTAGCCCGATGGCGGCTTGAACCCGGGCGCTGCCGGCGACTGAACCCTCTTGCTTCCGGGAATACAGCTGGCCATAACATATGACTCAAAAACATATGACTCAAAAAACAGCACCGACCGGCGCTGTTTTTTCGTGTTACAATGAAGAAAAAGGAGGTCATCATGCTTATTCCCTACGCGGCTCCGGCGGAGCCATTTCATAAAGAAACGGAAATTAAAAAATCCATTTTCATCGCCCACCTGGTGCCGGTGAATTCGGAAGAAGAAGCCCAAAAGGCGCTGGAAGGCTTCCGGAAGCAGTACAAAGATGCCACCCATAACTGCTATGCCTGGCGCATCGGTACGGAAAGGGTGATGGAAAAATCGGGGGACGACGGCGAACCGTCGGGCACCGCCGGCCATCCCATGCTCCATGTGCTGCAGATGCAGAAGCTCACCAACCTGCTGGCCGTGGTGACAAGGTACTTCGGCGGCATCAAGCTGGGCGCCGGCGGGCTTACCCGTGCCTACAGCTCCACTCTGGCCGATGCGGTAAAGGAAGCGCCCATCGTCCTCTACACCCCCCATGTACGGTATCGCCTGACCATACCCTACGGCGCCGTAGGAGGCTTTGAAAATTATATAAAGGATAAGGACATTATTGTCAGGAAACGGGATTTCACCGACAAGGTGGTGCTGGAATTCCTCTGCCTTCCGGAAAACGGAGAAAAGCATATCCGCTTCTTCACCGACCTCACCGGCGGAAAGGCGGTGATAGAGGAAATAGGGGAAGAGTATGTGAAAATGAAAAGGGAGCTAGTGAGCTAGTGAGCTAGTGTACTAGTGAGACAGTGGGACCGCTGTCGGCTATCGGCTATCGGCTGTCGGCTATCGGCTGGCGAGGTGGGCGCCCTTGGGGGCGCCAGTATAAATGCCGCCTTTGGCGGCGAAAACCATACAACCGCCCTGCGGGCGTTGGAAGTGCATTCCCCCTTTGGTGGCTGGCGCCACCACCTTTCCCCCGCAGTTCGGTGGGGCGGCAAAAGGAAAGCGCCTTAATGGGCAGGCTAGGCGCCTTACTTCGCCCCACTTGGAGGTCCTATGCAGGACCTCCACAGTGGCACTATAAAGCTCCGTTATGCTTTGAGCTGCTTATGAAAGGAATGCTTCGCGGTGTTTTATTCTGCCCCCTGCATAGGGGGAAGTCCGGCGAAGCCGGATAGGGGGAGGCGAGCGCAGCGAGCCAATCCGCAGAATGCTTATCATGCTATATGACACAGAAAGGTGAATCCGTAACGTTCTTGCGTCCCCTTTAGGGGAAGAGGGCCACGAAGTGGCGAAGGGGTGGACGGTGGTAAGATAGTGCAAAATGTGTTCGCTGTGCATCGCTTCGCTCAGGGGGCCGCCGATTGGCGGTCAGGATGGCGATGGAGCATCCTATCGGTACTCTGCCCCGTACACCCTTTCCCGCTTCGCGGGAATTCCCCTCAAGGGGAAACGAGAAGTATGGAGAGGAAAAACAGAGAGTCATATACTTCATGTACCATTCCGCAGTTCCCCCCCTTTGGTGGCTGGCGCCACCACCTTTCCCCCGCAAGCGGGGGCACTATAAAGCTCCGTTATACTGTGTGCGACTTATGAAAGGAATGCTTCGCGGTGTTTTATTCTGCCCCCTGAACAGGGGGAAGTCCGGCGCAGCCCGGATAGGGGGAGGCGAGCGCAGCGAGCCAATCCGCAGAATGCGTATCAAGCCCTATGACACAGAAAGGTAAATTCCGTAACGTTCTTGCGTCCCCTTTAGGGGAAGAGGGCCACGAAGTGGCGAAGGGATGTACGAGGGTATGAATGATTATGACACTTGATGTGGATGTGACCGCCGACAGGCGGCATTATAAACTCATTGCCCCTAAAGGGGAAACGACTCACTACATTTTGTGCGTCGCTGACGCTCCTACATCCTCTGCTGTCACTGACTCACTGGATTTTCAGGTCGCTGACGCTTCCTTACAAATCCAGTTCGCATAGTGCAAAATGTGTTCGCTGTGCACCGCAAAGCGGCAATCCACAACCCTCGGTCTGAAAGGCCGTCAAACTTAAGAATCCTCCGGCCCATAGGGCCGGTCAATCTTAAGAACCTTTTTCACAACCTTTTTCTACAACCCTTCTACACAACCTGCGGCGAAGCCGCGCCCCTTTTCTTCAAAATCTGCGGCGTCAGCCGCCACCAACACCCTTTGAACCTTTTGAACCCTGTGAACCCTTTGAACCCGGGCCGCGGAGCGGCCCCATAGCACCACACTCAGAACCCTGGACACAAAATGTCCCTCTTTTACAATTTCCCCATTGACATGGCCGCCCAAGGCGTGTATACTACTGTCTAACTAAAAAGTACCTGCATGGAACGAGACAGAAATGACGGAATCCCTTTCAGAGATCCGGTGGATGGTGAAAACCGGAAGGCGCTGTCGTTTTACTCACTCGCGAGCTTCCCGGCCGAACAGAGTAGGCCTGGCGGATGTCCCCGTTATGGATAGGCCCGACGCAATGAAAACTGTTCATTGATGCGGCAGAGTGATAAGTACAAGGTGGTACCGCGCAAGGATGCGCCCTTCAGAATTGATTTCTGATGGGCGCTTTTTGATTTCCTGCAGGGATGGTACAAATGAAGGAGTGAAGCAGTATGGAAGAGAAAAAAGGTATTTTTGGAGGGGCCCTGGGGAGGATGATTCTTCCCGGCATTATCCTGCAGTCGGTGCTGATCGGCGGTGGGTATGCCACAGGCCGTGAAATCGTGGAGTACGGCGCCAAGTTCGGTGCCATGGGCTGGCTTTCCGGGCTGGCTACATTTGTAGGATTCGCCCTGGTGGCCATTCTGTCTTTTGAACTCATCCGCCTTTATAAAGTGTATGATTTCAAATCGTTCCTGAAGGAGTTAATCGGGCCCCTGTACCATGTATTTGATCTGGTGTACCTGCTTTTCATGGTCATCATCATTGCGGTCATGTCTTCTGCCACCGGCGCGGTGGTGGAGCAGATGACGGGGCTTAATTACTGGTACGGCGTAGGTGCCATTACGGTGATTGTAGGCGTGCTCAACTACTATGGGGAAAAGATTATTTCTTATTTTGAGACCATTGGCACCGTGCTTCTTTACATCGGTTATATTTCCTTCTCTGTGCTGGTTATCAGCCATGGGGGAGCCCATATTTCCGAGGTCATGGCATCCGGTGATCATTCCTTTGTGCCCGATGCCACTGTGGGAGCTGCCCTTTGGACAGGCATTCTCTACATGGCCTATAACCTGGTGGTTTTTCCGGCATCCTTCTTCACCATCAAGGCCCAGAAGAACCGCAAGGACACCATTATCAGCGGCATCATTGCAGGCCTGCTCATGATTATCCCCTGGTTCATGACCTACTATGCAGTCATGGCCTTCTACCCCGACAAAGCAGTGCTGGCATCGCCGGTGCCCTGGGTGGCTATGATGCAGGCGGACAATGCGCCGGGCTGGCTGCTTCTCCTCTTCAGCATTGTCATGGGCTGGACTCTGATTGAAACGGCCACCGGCATTATCCATGCCATGCTGGAACGTGTGGACAGGGGTCTTACGGATACGGGAAGAAATCCCCTCACCCGTCAGCATCGCGGTGCGCTCACTGTCATTATCCTGGTGATTTCAGTGGCCTTCGCCAAAATCGGTATTATCGACCTCATTGCCAAAGGCTACAATGCCCTGGCCTATGCCTTCATCCTTCTCTACCTGGTTCCCCTTCTCACCGTCGGTGTTTACAAGATTATGAAGAAATCTTCCGGTAAAGAAGAAACAAAAGTAATTCCTGCAGAAATAGCCAAATAACAGCAGCAAAACGGCGCCTTTGAAAAGGCGCCGTTTTTTAGTATCGGCGCTTCTGGGCGGGTACAAGGGTAAGAAGCAAAAATGACACAGGCCGCCGATTGGTGGTCAGGATAGCGATGGGGTGTCAAATCGGTGCTCTGCCCCGTACACCCTTTGCCTCTTCGAGGCGTTCCCCTCAAGGGGAAACGAGAAGTATGGAGAGGAAAAACAGAGAGTCATATACTTCACGTACCATTTCGGCGTTTTCCCCCTTTGGTGGTGAACGCAGTGAGCCAATCACCAGAATGCGTATCATGCCATATGACACAGAAAGCCAATCCCGTAACGCTGACTTTATAAGTATTGCCCGAAGGGCAATCCACAACCCTCGGCCCGAAGGGCCGTCAAACTTAAGAACCCTCCGGCCCATAGGGCCGGTCAATCTTAAGAACCTTCCCCCTCTGAACCCTTTGAACCCGGGCCGCGGAGCGGCCCCATGCCCCTATTTTATGCATAACTTCTTTAGGCACTCATAGAAAATTTCGATATCAGCGATCTAACACAATTTATACCTTGCGGGAATAGGGGTTTTGATATAGAGTATATATTAATAAACCAGTAACCTAGTATAAAGGGTACACTTATAGAACGAATGTAAATTCAGGGATAAGGGGAGATGGGTATGGCTTTACCGGCATTGCTTTTTGCGCTGCCTCTGGTGACGGCACTGATTCTTCTGGTGAACCGGAATCCGGCGGTGAGGAATACGCTGGTCCGTGTGTCGGCGCTTCTGATGGGGGTCCTTTCTGTGGCTGTAGGGGTCATGTATTTCGGACATCCTTTTAAAATCGGTGTGGATTCTCCGCTGGTGCGGCTTTTGATGATGGCTGTGGACGGCCTGGCTGCACTGACGGTGCTTTATTTCTGTGTGAAATACAAGCGCTATCTCACCGCCCTTCTGGGACTTGCCCAGTTTTTCCTGATCGTGGCCTTTGAGTTTCATGCAGGCAGCTATGCCCGGTCGGTGTGGGATTTCAATATCGACAATCTGTCCATTATCATGATTCTCATTGCCGGCATCATCGGCGGTCTGATTGCGGTGTATTCTCTGGGGTACATGGCGGTATATCACAGGAAGCATGTGGATGTGAAGGACCGCCGTTCTTTCTTTTTCTTCGTGGTGTTCCTTTTCCTGTCAGCCATGTTCGGCCTGGTCATGTCCAACAATCTCCTGTACATGTACACTTTCTGGGAAATCACATCGCTCTGTTCTTTCCTTCTCATCGGCTATTCCGGTACCAATGAGGCCATTCATAATTCCTTCAAGGCGCTGTGGATGAATCTTCTGGGAGGCTTGGCCTTTGCCATGGCCATTGCCTATCTGGGAGAGCATTTCTATACCCTTGAAATTTCCCAGCTTCTTTCCATGGGTATGCAGGGCATGCCTGTGGAGCCGGTGGTGGCGCTTCTGGTGTTCTGCGGCTTTACGAAGTCTGCCATGATGCCTTTTTCCGGCTGGCTTCTGGGGGCCATGGTGGCGCCTACGCCTACGTCGGCCCTGCTCCATTCTTCTACCATGGTGAAGGCCGGAGTGTTCCTCATTATCAAGCTGGCCCCTATTCTGGGAAATAATCATGCCGGCATTATGGCCATGCTGGTCGGGGGCATTACGTTCTTCTTTGCTTCCTGCGCCGCCATTTCCCAGTCCGACGGGAAGAAGGTGCTGGCTTATTCCACCATTTCCAATCTGGGCCTCATCGTGTGCTGCGCCGGCACCGGTTCCTATGAAGCAGCCTGGACGGCGATTATGATCGTCATTTTCCATGCCGTGGCCAAGAGTCTTCTTTTCCTTACCGTGGGAACGGCGGAGCAGCAGCTGGGCAGCCGGAATCTGGAGAGCTTCGATGGCATTTTCAATTCCATGCCCCGCCTTTCTCTCTGCATGGTAATCGGCATCTGCGGCATGTTCCTGGCTCCTTTCGGCATGCTGATTTCCAAATGGGCGGCTATGAAGGCCTTTGTAGACGCAGGGCAGCCCCTGCTGCTTCTGGCGCTGGTCTATGGTTCTGCCACCACCCTGTTCTACTGGACGAAATGGCTGGGCAAGATTACCACCTATATACCGACCAATGAAAACCGGGAGAAGGGCATTCTGGGAGTGGAGTGGACGGCGCTGAAGACCCTGGCGGCCCTGACCCTGGTGGTGTGCGTTCTCTTCCCGCTGATTTCCCAGTACATGGTCATTCCTTATCTGGCTTTAATGTATAGAAATATTAATGATGTCATTGCCCAGTCCAACCTGTGGATTATGTCGGTGATGGTGTTCCTTATCATTATCCTGCCGCTGCGCTTCGGCAAGAGCAGGAGGAAGAAACAGGTCATCACCAACCTGTCTGGCGAGAACCTGGGGAGCGACGTGGCTTACCGCGGTGCTGCCGGACGGATCGTGCCGGTGCAGCTTCGGAACTGGTACCTGGAGTCCTGGTTTGGCGAAAGGCGCATGACTCTCTGGGGGTACACGGCCTGCCTGGCCTGCGTGCTCATGGAGCTGTCACTGGCAGTAGGAGGTGTGTTCCATGTCTGATTATATGATCAATGTCATCGGCGCCCTGCTGTACTTGCTGCTGGCGCCGCTTCTGGGGGGCCTCCTTTCCGGTCTGGACCGCAAGATTTCCGCCCGCATGCAGCGGCGGGTGGGGCCGCCTCTGCTGCAGCCTTTCTATGACTTCGGAAAGCTCTGGGACAAGCAGCCCATAGCTGTCAACAAGGCGGAGGGATTCTATGTATTCGGTTTCCTTCTTTTCGTCCTTCTGTCCGGCGCCTTCTTCTTTGCAAGGGGCGACATTCTGCTGGTGGTCTTTACCCTGACCATGGCCAGCGTGTGCCTCATCATTGCCGCCTATGCCACCGACTCTCCCTACAGCCAGGTGGGGGCGGAAAGGGAGCTGGTGCAGACCATGGCCTATGAGCCCATGCTTCTCATGGCAGCCCTGGGTTTCTATCTGTCTGGCGGCAGTTTCAATATCCGGGAAATCATGGCTTCCGATACCATGAATATTCTGCGCATGCCCGGCATTTTCCTGGGCCTCTGCTACATTCTTCTCATTAAGTTCAGAAAATCGCCCTTCGATATTTCCATGTCCCATGAAGCCCACCAGGAACTCATAGGCGGTGTGAAGACGGAAATTTCCGGCCGCACTCTGGGTATGGTGGAAATCGCGGAGTGGTATGAAGACGTGTTCCTCCTGGGACTGGTGCTTCTCTTCTTCGTCACCTCTTCCCCCTGGACTTTGATACCGGGCCTTGTCGTATGCGGTCTGGTGTTCTTCACGGGCATTCTGGTGGATAATTCCTGCGCCCGCATGAAATGGGAGAAAATGCTGGCTTCCACCTGGCTCTTCTCTTTCCTGGCCGGATTTATTAATGTGGCCTTTCTCATGTATTTCAAATAAGGAGGAATCGTTATGGGATTTGAAAAGAAATCGCCCTGGCTCATCCATTACGACGGCTCTTCCTGCAATGGCTGCGATATCGAAGTGCTGGCCTGCCTTACGCCTTTGTACGACGTAGAGCGGTTCGGCATTGTGAATACCGGGGACCCCAAGCATGCGGACATTTTCCTCGTCACCGGCGGAGTGAATGCCCAGAATCTGCCGGTGGTGCGGCAGATTTATGACCAGATGCCGGAGCCTAAAGTTGTGATTGCCGTAGGCACCTGCGCCTGCACCGGCGGCGTTTTCCGGGAATGCTACAACATGCTTGGCGGCATGGACAAGGCTATTCCGGTGGACGTGTATGTGCCGGGCTGCGCCGCCCGGCCGGAGTCCATTATTGCCGGCGTGGTGAAGGGCCTTTCGGTGCTGGAAGAAAAGCACAGGAAACTGAAAGCCACCGGAAACCACGGCGTACCTTTGGAAAAACCGAAAGCCTTTGGCACCTATGGAGAGGAGGACAAACATGAAACAGCAGGTCATTGAAATCAGGAGCGAAGACCTTCTGGAAAGGACGGCCCGTTTCAAGAAAGAAGGCTGCCGTCTGGTGCAGATCCTCTGCACCCGGGTGGAAGAGGGTTATGAGCTTACCTATACCTTTGACAAGAACTATTTCCTCTATCATCTGCGCCTCATCGTGCCCCTCACCGGCTCTGTCATGAGTGTCACCAGCCTTTACTGGTATGCCTTCGTCTGGGAAAATGAAATCCATGACCTCTTCGGTCTGGACATCCGTTTCATTGCGCCGGAGGTGGACTACGGCGGCCATTTCTACCATCTGGCCCAGAAGACCCCCTGGCACGACCTGTCCGGCGCCGTCCATGCCAAACGGGCGGTGAAGGTCAATCTTCGGAGCGGCCTTGGCATTGATGCTTCTGTACATAAAGATACAAAGGAGGATTGATTTCAAATGGCAGAAATAACCACAGTCCCCTTTGGACCCCAGCATCCGGTACTGCCGGAACCGATTCATCTGGACCTGGAACTGAAGGATGAAAGAGTCGTCCGGGCAGTGCCATCCATCGGTTATGTCCATCGCGGACTGGAAAAACTGGTGGAAAAGAGGGATTTCAAACAGTTCATCTATGTGGCAGAAAGGGTATGCGGCATCTGTTCCTTCGGCCATGGCTGGGGCTATGCCAAAGCGGTGGAAGGCCTCATGAACATCGAGATACCGGAGCGGGCCAGCTGCCTGCGTACCCTGTGGCATGAGCTCTCCCGGCTCCACAGCCACCTTCTCTGGTTCGGCCTGGCCGCCGACGCCATGGGATTTGAAAGCCTTTTCATGCATGCCTGGCGCATCAGGGAAATGGTGCTGGATATTTTTGAAGAAACCACAGGAGGCCGGGTCATTTTCTCGGTCTGCAAAATCGGCGGCGTAAGAAGAGATATCACCGACAGCCAGCGGAAAATGATTCTGGAAAAAATGAAGGAACTCAAAAAAGAAATCAGCCAGATGGCCATGGTATTCCTCTATGACAATACCATCCAGAGCCGTCTGGAAGGGGTAGGGGTCCTTTCCATGAACGACGCCATGGACATGGGCTGCGTAGGCCCCATGGCCCGGGCCAGCGGTCTTCCTGTAGACTACCGCATGGCTGAGGATGAAGGGTTCTACAAAAAGCTCCATTTCCATCCTGTCACTGAAACCGCCGGCGACTGCCTGGCCAGGGTGAAGGTGAGGCTGGGAGAACTGACCCAGTCCATCGACCTCATCTGCGGCTGTCTGGAACTTCTGCCGGAAGGAGCCATCGAAGCGCCGGTCAGAGGCCTTCCGCCGGCAGGCGAATATTTCACCAGGGTGGAACAGCCCCGGGGCGAAGCCCTTTACTACGTGAAAGGCAACGGCACGAAGAACCTGGAACGGTTCCGCCTCCGCACTCCCACCAACGTCAATCTGGCAGCCCTGGTGAAAATGCTGAAAGGCTGCGAACTGGCCGATGTGCCCAACATCATCCTCACCATCGATCCCTGCATCAGCTGCTGTGAAAGATAAGGAGGCGTCCCATGAGTTTTCTCATTTATATGAAACAGGCCCTTTCCAACCTGTTCAAACCGCCGGTCACCACCTCCTATCCATTAAAGCCCAAAACCTTTAAGCCCCATGACCGGGGCCGGGTGATCAACGACATCAGCCGCTGCATCCTCTGCGGCCAGTGCATGCGCACCTGCCCGGCCGGTGCCATTACCGTGGACCGCACCACAGGCATATGGAAAATCAACCCCTTTGCCTGCGTCCAGTGCGCCGGCTGCGTGGAGGTATGTCCCAAGAAATGCCTCCACATGGACCCGGAAGCGGCAGCGCCGGATGTGAAAAAATCGGAAATCATCCTCCAGGTGAAGAAAGAAGACGGCGTGTCCAGAGTGCAGCGCAAGGTGGCAGCCATCAATATGGCAGAGGCCGCTATGGACGACCGGAGCCATATTGTAAACAATATTATGAAATGTATCTTCTGCGGCCAGTGCATGCGGAACTGCCCCTCCGGCGCCATTACCGTGGACCGCCGCTCCCGCACCTGGCGCATTAACCTGGAAGCCTGCGTGAACTGCGGCACCTGCATTGACAACTGTCCAAGGAAATGCCTGTCCCTGGGCTGCTACCTGGGCAATCCAAGCGAAATCACCATGAAAGGCTCCCGCCCCCCTGTAAGGCGAAGACCTTCAACGTTCGCTCCTGCGGAGAAAGAAGGGCCCCTGCCATCTCCTGTCCAGGCGGCAAAGCCGGAAGCTCCGGCAGAGAACCCAATGCCTGCAGTGAAAGCGGAAGAAATCAATGTGCCGGATACCCATATCCGGATAGAAGCGGAGAAGTGCCTGTTCTGCGGCAAATGCGAGCATAACTGTCCGGCTGATGCCATTTCCATAGACCGGAGAAGCCGCACCTGGACCATTGACCGGGAGAAATGCATCACCTGCGGCGTCTGCGCTGATGGCTGCCCCGCCCACTGCCTCACTTTGGCGGATGCCTGGGAAGCAGGGGAGAAGAAAGAAATGAAATCCACCTATCAGGGAAAAGTCCTCCGCCGCCCGCCGGCAGGAAGAAAACCGGCTCCCACGCCGGCGCCTTCCCCCATAAAGGAAGAAAAAGCAGCAGAAGCTCCCACGCCGAAGCCCTCTCCTGTCAAAGAAGCGGCACCGGAAGCAGTGCCCGATACCCATATCCGGATAGAAGCAGAAAAGTGCCTGTTCTGCGGCAAATGCGAGCATAACTGCCCGGCTGATGCCATTTCCATAGACCGGAGGAACCGCACCTGGACCATTGACCGGGAGAAATGCATCACCTGCGGCGTCTGCGCCGACGGCTGTCCCGCCCGCTGCCTCACTTTGGCAGAAGCCTGGGAAGCAGGGGAGAAGAAGGAAATGAAATCCACCTATCAGGGAAAAGTCCTTCGCCGCCCGCCGGCAGGAAGAAAACCGGCTCCCGCGCCGGCACCTTCCCCCATAAAGGAAGAAAAAGCAGCAGAAGCGCCCATGCCGAAGCCGGCTCCTAGTAAAGAAGCGGCACTGGAAGCCACTGTGCCGGATACCCATATCCGGATAGAAGCGGAGAAATGTTTATTCTGCGGCAAATGCGAGCATAACTGCCCGGCTGATGCTATTTCCATAGACCGGAGAAACCGCACCTGGACCATTGACCGGGAGAAATGCATCACCTGCGGCGTCTGCGCCGACGGCTGCCCCGCCCACTGCCTCACTTTGGCAGATGCCTGGGAAGCAGGGGAGAAGAAAGAAATGAAATCCACCTATCAGGGAAAAGTCCTCCGCCGCCCGCCCCGTCCGGCGCCGGTCAGGAAAGAAGCGCCAAAGGATGAGCCCCATGCATGAATATCCGGTGACTTTGGAAATCGTCCGCATGGCGGAAAAAACAGCCCGTGAAAAAGGGGGCATTGTAAAGGCCATCCATCTGGTGGTAGGAGAGGACTCCGGTTTCATCGGAGAATCCATCCAAATGTATTTTGATGTCATTTCCGAGGGCACCCTCTGCGAGGGCGCCCTTCTCACCATTCAGGATGTGAAGCCCAAAATGAAATGCGACCGCTGCGGCTGCCTGTTTGAAAGAAAGAAATTCTCCTTCACCTGTCCCCGCTGCGGAGGCGACGGCTCCCCCACGGACATAGGCAAGGAATTTTATATAGAATCTGTAGACCTGGAGGTTGATTGAATGCATATGGTAAAAGCCGGCGTTATGGAAGACATTTACGCCCATAACAATCACATTGCTGAACACGTAAGAGAATACCTCATGAAGAGAAATGTATATACCATCAACGTCATGGGGGCTCCGGGAACCGGCAAGACCACATCCCTGGAACAACTCATGAAACATATGAAATCCAAAATATACGTCATTGAAGGCGACATTGAGTCCGACATCGACACGGAACGGCTCAGGAAAGAAAATGTTACCGCCGCCCAGATCAATACCTTCGGCGCCTGCCACCTGGACGCCCCCCTGGTGCACAATGCGGTGCACACCATGGATTTCAGAGAAGGAGGCATCCTTTTTATAGAAAACGTAGGAAATCTCGTCTGCCCCGCGGAACTGAACATAGGAGAAAATATCAAAATGCTCATCGTCAGCGTGGCCGACGGCAGCGACAAGCCCTACAAATACCCCCTGGCCTTTGAAAAGGCGGATATCATCCTCCTCAACAAGACAGACCTTATGCCATATCTGGACTTCGACGAAGACTTCTTCATGAAAGGCCTCCGCCACCTGAACAAACAGGCGCCGGTATTCAAGGTCAGCGGAAAAACAGGAGAAGGATATAAAGAAGCGGCAGAGTGGATTGAAGAAGCCGCCGGGAAGGAAAGATAGACCTGTTGCTGCTACCCACTTACCGCAGTGGCGGGCGTCCCTTTTAAAAATTGCGGCGCAGCCGCCACCACCTTTTGAACCCTCTGAACCTTTTGAACCCTCTGAACCTTCACACCGAAGGTGTGTCCAATGGTGCCCGCTAACACCGTCATCTCGAGCGGAGCTGCATGTCGGTATGGGGCAGATGGAAAACGCATTGATGATACTCTGAGTCGAGAGATCTCCCACCGTAATGCCGCCCGTACCATCAGAGGAGGAGATTTCTCCACTCCGCTTCGCTTCGGTCGAAATGACGGGAGGGCGCGGGCTGGCTTTTTTTATAATCTGCGGCGAAGCCGCTACCACAACCCTCGGCCTGAAAGGCCGTCAAACTTGCGAACCCTCCGGCCCATAGGGCCGGTCAATCTTAAGAACCTTCCCCTTCTGAACCTTCACACCGAAGGTGTGTCCAAGGGTGCCCGCCGCCATCGTCATCTCGAGCGGAGGATTTATGAGAAGATTGTCTCGCGGTGTTTTATTGTCCCCCCGCTCCGCGGGGGGGAAGGTGGTGCCGTAAGGCACCAAAGGGGGGAAAGCCACCGGAGGTGGCTGATCGACGTAATGCTTATCATGTTATATGATACTGAAAGTAAATCCCGTAACGCTGACTTTATACTCATCGCCCGCAGGGCGATACCACAACCCTCGGGGCCAAAGGCCCCGTCAAACTTAAGAACCCTCCGGCCCATAGGGCCGGTCAATCCTAAGAACCTTCCTCCTGAACCCTCTGAACCTTCGCGCCAAAGGCGCACCCTTTGAACCCTCTGCACGGCCGCCAAAGCGGCCCTTTAAAAAAGGAGGCCACACCATGTCCCATATCCATACCATCCGTTTGCTGCTGGAAGGCAGAGTACAGGGGGTGGGATTCCGTCCTTTTGTCTGCCGGACGGCTCTTTCGCTGGGGCTTACGGGCTGGGTGAAGAATCTGGGCGGTGTGGTGGAAATCAGGGCTTCCGGGGACAGGGAGGCCCTTTTGGCGCTGGAGAGGAAACTTGAGGAAGCGCCTTATCCGGTGGCTGTGGAGAAAGTGACGAAAGAGGAGGTCCCTCTGGAAAACTTCTCTACTTTCTCTGCCATAGAAAGCAGCGGGGAGCCTTTGGCTCCCCTTTTTCCGGCGGATATCGCCATCTGCCCTTCCTGCCGGAAGGAGCTTCATGACAGGAAGGACCGCCATTTCCAGTATCCCTTCCTTTCCTGCACCGCCTGCGGGCCCCGGTATACCATCATCCGGAGCCTTCCCTATGACCGCCCCCGTACGACGATGGATTCTTTTCCCCTGTGCCCGGAGTGCCAGAGAGAGTATGAGGATCTGAAGGACCGCCGCTGCCATGGGGAGACCATCTGCTGCGCTGCCTGCGGGCCGGCGCTTTCCATGGTGACCCAGGACGGAGAAGAGGCTCAGGGGGAGGAGGCCATGGAAAGGGCCATCGCTCTGGTGAAGGCAGGAAAGGTGGTGATGGTGAAATCCATTGGCGGCTTTCAGCTGGTGTGCCGGGGAGACAGGGAGGAGACGGTGCTTCGCCTGCGCCGCCTGAAGCACCGGGAAGGGAAGCCCTTTGCCCTCATGGTCCATTCGTTAAAGGAGGCAGAAAAGCTCTGTTTCCTCACAGACCAGGACAGGAAGCTCCTCACCTCTCCGGCCTGTCCCATTGTGCTCTGCAGGCCGAGGAAGGAAATCAAAGCGGTGGCGGAAGGGGTGCCGCGGCTGGGGATATTCCTGCCGCCTTCTGCGTTCTACGATCTTTTAACCGACGGCGTCAAGGCGCCGCTGGTGGTGACCAGTGCCAATATCAGCGGTGAGCCTATCCTCTATAAAGATGAAGAGGCCCTTTCCTGGTTTAAGGCCCATGAAATTGATTTCCTCTTCACCAATAACCGGGACATCCTCCGCCCTGCCGATGACAGCGTGGTGAAGATGGAAGGAAATCACAGAGACATGATCCGCCGCACCCGGGGATTTCTGCCGGAGCCTGCTGTGCAGGGGGCAAAAGAGGGGGCCCTTTTGGCTATGGGAGCGGACATGGAGCCCTCCTTCTGCCTTACCGCCCGGGGGCGTTTGTATCCCGGGGAAATGCCCTGCGATTTGGAAAATGAATCTTCTGAAGAAGCGTTCCTTCATATGATAGAGGACTGGGAAAATATGCTGGGCATCCGGCCCGAGCGGATTGTGACGGATCTTCATCCCCGCTATATTTCTTCAGCCCTGGGAGAGCGTCTTTCTGCGGACCGGGGGATTCCCCTCTGGAAGGTGCAGCATCATCACGCCCACGGCCTTTCCGTTATGGCGGAGCATGGACTCTCGGGAAAGGCGGCGGCCTTCGTCTTCGACGGCACCGGCTATGGCACTGACGGCACCATCTGGGGCGGGGAGATTCTTCTTCTGGAAGGAAATCAGATGGTGCGGGCCGGCCACCTGGATGCCATGCCCCTTCTGGGCGGCGATATTTCCATGAAACAGGCCTGGAAGACAGGACTGGCCAGTCTTGTTTATGCAGGCCTTAAGACAGAGGATCACCGCTATGGGCTGGTGAAGGCAGCCCTGGCGGCCGGGGTGAATACCATCAGGGATTCCGCCATGGGACGGCTCTTTGACAGCGCCGCCGCCCTTCTTCATCTGAAAGAAGAGAACCGTTTCAAGGGGGAATGCGCCATGGCCCTGGAGCAGGCGGCAGAGCAGGCCAAAAGGAAGGGAAAGGCGGCCCTTCCCCTCCATCTGTCCCTGAAGGAAGAAAAAGGACAGCTCATCTGGCACAGGGAAGATCTCATCGCATCCCTTGTGGAAGCAGATGATACAATAGAGGAAGCAGCCCTGGGATTTCACCGGGCCATTGTAGGCATGGTGGTGGAAAGCGCCCGCCTTCTGGGCGTGGAGCAGGTCATCCTCACCGGCGGCTGCTTCCATAACGGCATTTTATGGACAGAAACGAAAGAGGCTCTGACAAAAGAGCATTTCAAAGTATATGGTAATGAAAAAGTTCCCTGCGGCGACGGGGGTATCGCCCTGGGCCAGGCCTTCTACGGCCTCATGCAGGGATAAGGAGGACCTATGTGTGTAGCCTATCCGGGCAGAGTGATAAGCATCATCGGCACCCATGGCATGGTGGATTTTTCCGGTACCGAAGTGCCGGTGAACCTTTCCATGGTGCCTGCGAAAATCGGTGATTATGTGCTGGTTCATGCAGGCATGGCCATCCAGATCGTGGAAAAAAAGGAAGCCCATGACTGGATTGACCTGTTTAAAGAAATCGAGGAGCTGGCAAAGGAATGAGAGAAAAAGAACTGGCCCGCTTCCTTTCCACCTATGACGGGCCGCCCCTTCGTCTCATGGAGGTCTGCGGCACCCACACCTCTTCCCTGTACAGGAGCGGTATCCGGCAGATCCTGTCGCCGAACATCACCCTCCTTTCCGGGCCCGGCTGCCCTGTGTGCGTGACGCCTACGGCCTATATCGACAAGCTGGTATCCTATGCCATGACCGAAGGATACAAAGTACTGGCTTTTGGGGATCTTCTGGCGGTGCCGGGAAGCCGCCTGTCCCTTTCCGGTGCCCGGGACCGGGGCGGCAGGGTGGATTTCTTTTATAATCCCGAAGAAGGGCTGGCCATGGCGGCAAAAGACCGGCAGACCACCTACGTTCTGGCGGCAGTGGGCTTTGAAACTACGGCGCCGGTATGGGCGGATCTGGTGAAACGGGCCTATGACGAAAACATAGGGAATATCCGCTTCCTCACTGCCTTAAAAACCATGCCTGAGGCCATGGACATTCTGGCCCGTGACCTTCACATTGACGGTTTTCTCTGTCCCGGCCACGTGGCGGTGATTACAGGAAGCCGTCCCTTCTTTCATCTGGCGGAAACATCGGGGAAACCCATGGTGATCGGCGGCTTTACACCGCCCCTTCTTCTTCGTGCCCTTTCCCGGCTGGTGCTGGAAGCATCCAGAAAGAAAGGGGGCCTTTGGAACGAATACCCCTCGGTGGTTCGGGAAGAAGGCAATCCAAAGGCCCTTTCCCTGATGCATGAAATCTTTGAAGCAGGAGACGCCGTCTGGCGGGGCCTCGGCACCATCAGAGGCTCGGGCCTTTATATTTCCGGAAAATATGAATTCCTGGACGCCGGCAGCCGCAGCCTGACAGAAGACGTCATGCCCAAAGGCTGCTGCTGCGCCTCCGTACTCACCGGCCGCATGGTGCCTCAAAACTGCCCCTGCTTCGGGAAAGCCTGCACCCCGGACCATCCGGTAGGGGCCTGCATGGTATCCGGCGAAGGGGCCTGCTCCATTACCTATCGGGGAGGTTAATATGAAAATCGAATTACGCCATGGTTCCGGCGGCGAAGAAACAGGCCGCCTCATCCATGAACTCTTTGAAAAATATTTTACAAATCCCATACTGGACCGTATGGAAGACGGCGCCGTCCTGCCGGTGATGAAGGGCCATCCCGTCCTTACCTCCGACAGCTTCGTGGTGGAACCCCTCTTCTTTTCCGGCGGTGATATAGGGAAACTGTCTATCTGCGGCACGGTGAATGACCTGTCCTCCATGGGAGCCAGACCTCTCTACCTGACGGCGTCCTTCATTCTGGAAACAGGACTGGAAACGGAGATACTGGAAAAGGTAGTTTCCTCCATGGCGGAAACGGCCAGAGAAGCAGGCGTTTCCATCGTAGCAGGAGACACCAAGGTTATTGAAGGCAAAGGGGGCCTCTATATCAATACTGCCGGCATCGGTGAAAGGGCGCCGGGCCTTGCCATTTCCGCCTCCGCCATGGAAGAAGGAGATGCCGTCATCCTCACCGGCACCATGGGCGACCACCACGGCACCATCCTCACCGCCCGGCTCCACATGAAGAGCAGCCTCAGAAGCGACTGCGCCCCTTTAAACGGACTGGTGGAAAGTCTTCTTAAGGAAGGCCTCACCATTCATACCATCCGGGACATTACCAGAGGCGGCCTGGCCACGGTGGCCGGTGAACTGGCGGAAGCCTCCGGCAAAGCCATGGAACTGATGGAAGATGAGATTCCGGTGTCTGAAGAAATCCGAGAGCTCTCCGGCATTCTGGGCCTGGATCCCCTGACCATGGGAAACGAAGGGAAAATGATGATCATCCTTCCCGAAAAAGAAGCAGACCGGGCCCTTGCCATTTTACGAAACCATCCCTATGGCAGACAGGCATCCCTGGCAGGCCGTATTACCAAAGGAGAAGGGGTCCACCTCATCACCGCTTACGGAGGAAAAAGAAAACTCCTGCCCCTGAGAGGAGAAGGACTGCCGAGGATATGTTAGGAAAGTGAACTAGTGGGGCCTGCGGCGAAGCAGCCAACACCGTCATCTCGAGCGGAGGATTTATGAGAAGATTGTCTCGCGGTGTTTTATTCTGCCCCCTGCATAGGGGGAAGTCCGGCACAGCCGGATAGGGGGTAGCGAACGCAGTGAGCCAATCACCAGAATGCTTATCATGCTATATGACACTGAAAGGTAAATCCCGTAACGCTGACTTCTTATGGACAAGCCCCTTTGGGGCTTGAGGGTTCGGGCGCCTCTAATTTATAGAAGGCGCCAGTTTGTATAAAACCATACAACCGCCCTGGCGGGCGAGGGAGATCCCCCTTTGGTGGCTGGCGCCACCACCTTCCCCCCGCAAGCGGTGGGACTATGGGTGCTTAGCAATGTGGACATGTCTCTGCAGGAAAGCATAGAAACCTATTCTTCCCCCGCTTGCGGGGGAAGTCCGGCGCAGCCGGATAGGGGGAGGCGAGCGTAGCGAGCCAGTCAGCAGAATTGTTTTCATGCCCTATGACACTAAAAGTAAATCCCGTAACGTTCTTGCGTCCCCTTTAGGGGAAGAGGGCCACGAAGTGGCGAAGGGGTGGACGGTGGTAATCCTGATTATGATACTCGATGTGGATGTGACCGCCGCAGGCGGCATTATAAAACTCATCGCCCGCAGGGCGATACCGCCACCCTTTGAACCCTTTGAACCTTCTGAACCCTTTGAACCCTCACACCGAAGGTGTGTCCAAGTGTCCCCCAAAACCCTTTTCCCTTGACAATCCCGCCCTCTCTTTATACACTTGTCAATAAGACGATTTCAGAGAAGAGGAAACCCTGTTTCCCTGTTTCAAGTACAAGGAGGAACTATGTATAAAATTCAGAAAAAGATTGACAAATGTTTAGACCTTGTAGCCCGGGATGAAAAGGTGGTAGCTCCCTGCCAGCACCTTTCCTATTATCCCTTTGCCGTAGAAAGCGGGAAGGGAGAAATCCTGAAAGACGCTGACGGCAATGAATATATTGATTTTCTCACCAGCGCCTCTTCCCTGAACCTGGGAAGCTCCAACCCCATTCTGACCAAAGCCATTGAAGCGCAGCTGAAGAAATGCACCCAGTACACCGCTGCCTACTCCTACAATGAGCCCATGATTTCCTATGCGGAAAAGCTGACCTCCGTGTATCCCGGCGGCGTGAAGGCCAAGATTGCCTTTGGCAACTGCGGCTCCGACGGCAACGATGCAGCTGTGAAATTTGCCAGAGCCTACACCGGACGGACGAAAATTATTACCTTTATAAATGGCTACCATGGAAATACCTACGGATCCTCTTCCATGACCACCTGCACCACCCGTATGCATGCCAAAATGGGACCTTTCCTTCCGGAAATTTACCATTTCCCCTTCTATGGTGACAATGTGCCCGATGACATTGTGGAAAAGGAAGCAGTAAAGGATATCGAAACCGCCTTCAAAACCTACATGCCTGCCGACGAAGTGGCAGCAGTGGTGATTGAAGCCATCCAGGGCGATGCAGGCATCCTCCCGGCCCATCCCATTTTCATGAAAAAACTCTACGACCTCTGCAAGAAGCACGGCATCCTCTTCATTGATGAAGAAGTGCAGCAGGGCTTCTGGCGGGCAGGCCACTTCTTTGCCATTGAAAACTACCCCGGCATCATTCCCGACGGCATCATCATGGGCAAATCCATCGGCGCCGGATTGACCCTGGGCGCTTTCATGGGAAGAGCGGAAATCATGGACTGCCTTCCTGCGCCGGCCCATCTCTTCACCCTGGGCGGCAACGCCATTGCCTGCGCCGCAGGCAATGCAGCCTTCGACTACTATCAGTCCGAAGAATTCCAGACCCTTTATAAACGGAACTGCGCCGACATCCAGAAGGAACTGGCAGCGCTGAAAGAAAAACATCCGGACAAAGTGGCCTTCTATCGCGGCCGCGGCATGTCCTGGGCCATCGGCATTGTGAAGAAGGATGAAAAAGGAAATACCATTCCCGACGGAGACGGCACCTTCAAAGTCTGCTTCCGCTCCTATGAAAAGGGACTCATCATCATTACCCTGGGCGAAAACCTGCTCCGCGTGCAGCCGCCCCTCAATATTTCCAAAGAAAACCTTCACAAAGCCTTCACCATTTTGGACGAATCCCTCACCGAGCTGGAAAAAGGAGACATTCCTGACGGTGTCTTCGAGTACCGCCACGGCTGGTAAATCTGTTTCATACATAAAAAACGACTGCTTCGGCAGTCGTTTTTTGTTATAGAGAAATCGTCTTTCTGAAAGCCCATGGGCCCTTACAGGCGTAGAAGGCGCCCGGTCACATGCCTACCGTTTCATCCAGCGGTTCCTGGCAGAAGAGCTTCATGGCCCCTTCCGCCATTTTGCCGCCCTCATGGGCGGCGCCTTCCACCACATGCAGCTGCCAGCGGAAGGGAACACCTAATTCCGCTGCTTTGGCTTCGCAGAAATGGAAGTAATTATTGCACCGCTCCATGCGGTTCATGCCCTGGGCATCGGCCTCCGGCGTATCCCGGAAAGGCTTCTCCCGGGAAATATCATTTCCGCCCATCAGCATAATAACGGGACGGGCAAAGGCCCGGGCCAGGTCCCTGTCCGAAAGAGGCACGTTCTTGATACCGTAGGGATAGCATACACTTTCATCAGGCATGGTGAACCAGCCCGCATTGGCGCACACAATGGCGTCAGCAGCCGGATGGCTGGCAAAGAGGGAATAACGGTGCATGAGCTGGCCGCCGGCGGAATGACCGAAAAGGATGACCTTGCCTTTGGCATGGGTCCGCCGTCTCACCGCTCCGGTCACATGGTCGATGGCATCAAAGGTCCACTGCTGCCGGGGCTGAATCGTCCCTTTTTCCCCTTCTGCATCGGAAATATTTCCTTCCTGATACCACCGGGCGCCGGGATATTTCTTCGTGGAAAACTCCGGGCAGGCGATGAGCATATTGTACCGTACCGCCAGCTCCTCCAGATGCTTCTCAAACCGCTCCGCCTTCCTGGTATACCCCGGAAAAGCGATAAACACGGGCTGGTCTTCAGTCCAGGTGGCAGGCTTGTAATAGTACACCGGAATAGGCTCTCCGCATGTGCCGCTTCTGTCCTCCAGAAAATAAGAACTTTCTCCCACCGGCAGGGAAGAATCCTTCCTGCGGGGAAACAGATAGGCAGTGACAGCGCCCAGAGCCAGGGCGGCCAGTGCTTTTGTAACTTTACCCAATGGTAAGATCTCCTTAATTGAAATAACAATCCACAGAGGATAAATGCCCTCCAATTGCACTATTATATCATGGAAGGGCAAAAAGGAAATGGCCACTTTGCTGCTGTCTGCTGTCGGCTATCGGCTGTCGGCTGTTAGTGGGGCGCTGGGCTGTATTCCCGAAGGTTGACACGCCCTTACGGACAAGCCCCTTTAGGGCTTGAGGGTTGACGGCCCGCTGGGCCGAAGGTTCTTAAGGGGCTTAAGTTTGACGCGCCTGTGGCGCGAGGGTTGTTGTAGGGCGCCTCTAAATTATAGAAGGCGCCAGTTTGTATAAAACCTTAACAACCGCCCTGCGGGCGAGGAAATGCATTCCCCCTTTGGTGGCTGGCGCCACCACCTTTCCCCCTGTTCAGGGGGCACTATAAAGCTCCGTTATGCTGTGAGCTGCTTATGAAAGGACTGCTTTTCAGAGCTTTATTCTGCCCCCTGAACAGGGGTGGCAAGGGAACACGATTCGTAAGGAAGCGAAGCGACCTGAGAATCGTGTGACACGCTTTCCCGTGGAGAAGTCCGGCGATGCCGGATAGGGGGTGGCGAGCGCAGCGAGCCAATCCGCAGAATGCGTATCATGCCATATGACACAGACAGCCAATCTCGTAACGCTCCTTGCGTCCCCTTTAGGGGAAGAGGGCCACGAAGTGGCGAAGGGTGTGCAAGCGAACTGGATTCATAGGGGAGCCCCGCGACCCGCGAATCCAGTGAGACGCCATCCAGCGAAGTCGGTGTGGACGGTGGTAATCCTGATTATGATACTCGATGTGGACGTGACCGCCGCAGGCGGCATTATAAAACCCATTGCCCGAAGGGCAATCCACAACCCTCTGAACCCTGTGAACCTTCACACCGCAGGTGTGTCCAATGTTGCTCGCTAACACCGTCATCTCGAGCGGAGGTACGTGCCGCTATGGGAGACAGACAGGAACTGCTCCCATGATGCTCTGAGTCGAGAGATCTCCCACCGTAATGCCGCCCGTACCATCAGAGGGGGAGATTTCTCCACTCCGCTTCGCTTCGGTCGAAATGACGGAGGGGGCGGACCGGCTTTTTTATAATCTGCGGCGTCAGCCGCCACCACAACCCTCGGGGCCAAAGGCCCCGTCAAACTTAAGAACCCTCCGGCCCATAGGGCCGGTCAATCTTAAGAACCTTCCCCTTTGAACCCTTTGAACCCTCTGAACCCTCTGAACCCTTTGAACCCTCACGCCGCAGGCTTAGTGTAAAATTTTACTCGGTAGGGGAATTTTTCCAGAAACAATAAAAGAGGAAAGCCTCCCCTTGAGTGGAAATGTTATAATTTCCGTGGCAAAGAATAAAACAAAGAAAGGGCTTTCCTCAT
>Ga0256406_1002970_pt1 | contig 22348 bp, 22 predicted proteins | sample RumenRJG_03DNA_FD_185986 | JGI IMG/M metagenome (GOLD analysis project Ga0256406, IMG submission 185986) | Bovine rumen microbial communities from Lethbridge, Alberta, Canada - RJG_03 | ecosystem: Host-associated > Mammals > Digestive system > Stomach > Rumen | place: Canada: Alberta | collected... | reverse complement strand
GCTCCGACGCCACGTCTGAGACAGTGGAGGCCAGGCTGTCGGCCGCCGCCTCAAACGTGTCGCCTCCGGCGTCCTTGAGAGTAATGAAGATGACCGGATGCTGGCCCATGAACCTTGCACACAGCTCGCGATCCTCCATGACCGCAAGCCCCTTGAACAGGCGCTCCTGAAGCTGCGTGCTCCCCGGGTTTTCGCGATCGACCTTGAGGAAGTCCCGAAGCATGGTCATGGTCAGAGTCTTGCCAAAGCGGCGGGGCCTGGTGAACAGCGCCACGACACCGGTCCTGGTCAGCAGCGGCCGCAGGAACCTGGTCTTGTCAACGTAGCAGCCTCCTGACTCGATGAATGCGCCGAAGTCCTCGGTTCCAGCGCAGACCCTCTTCCGCTCCTGCATGACCTTGCACCTCTTGAACAATCCCCGTCCGGCCTGGGGAACGAACTTGGCATCAATACCGCCGGCCAATGCCGATATTATAGAAAATATGGTTGAATTATCGAGGTTTATGTCTAAAACAGCACAAAAAATTTATTGTCCACGCGGCCAGGCCTAGGCTGCGGCGGAAGGCTCTTGCCAAGCAAGGCAATGGCACGACGGCGGCATTGGGTAAAAAGCAGTCCTGGCTCTGACAATGCCTTGTGCCGCTGGGGGCGTGATGAGGAGGTTTTTCGGAGGAAGCGCTCTTGGAGGGGTGCGGACGCGCCTGCTTGGGATCCTGGGGCTTGCCGCGTGCGTGCAGTAAGCGGCTCAGGCGGAGGACTTCCCCCCCTTTCTCAATGCGCTGAGAGCCCATGGCAGGTCATAGCCCAGGATGTCGGCGATGCGGTAGAGATCGTCCTGCTCCTGGGCCTTCAGAAGGTCGGAGACCAGGATCCTGAGGGCCTGCGGGTAGCGTTCGTCCATGAGCGGCGCGGCATCCAGGGCCTCCTGCAGCACGGCGGACATCTTCTCGTAGGCAAGGGGGCAGCAGCCGGACATGGCGGCCCTGGCAGCCTCCTTCGAGCGCTCGGCTATGGCGTCAGGATCCGTCTTCGCCTTCCCTTCCATATGCTCCCGTCCCCTTTCTATCGCATCCGGATACGGCAAGGCCCCCTTCGGGGGCCTTGCATGGAGTCACTTGCCGAGCTTTGCGGCGATCGCCTCGACGGCGCCGTCGAGCGGCAGATCCTCGCGCTCGCCGGTCTTGCGGAGCTTGTACTCGATGCAGCCGCGCTTGAGCGCCTTCTCGCCCACGGTGATCATGTGCGGGATGCCGATGAGCTCCATGTCGGCGAACTTGAAGCCCGGGCGCTCGTCGCGGTCGTCGTAGATGACCTCGATCCCCCTGGCCTCGAGATCCTTGTAGAGCTTCTCGGCGGTGTCGCGCACGAGCTCGGACTTGGAGGCGTTGATGCTGACCAGCGCGACCTGGAACGGGGCCAGGGCCTCGGGCCAGATGATGCCGTGCTCGTCGTGGTTCTGCTCGATGGCCGCGGCGATGGCGCGGGTTACGCCGATGCCGTAGCAGCCCATGATGATCGGTATGTCCTTGCCGCTGTCGTCGGTGACGGTGCAGTGCATGGCCTCGGAGTACTTGGTCCCGAGCATGAAGACGTGGCCGACCTCGATGCCGCGGCGCAGGTGCAGCGTCCCCTTGCCGTCGGGGCTCGGATCGCCCTCCTCGACGTTGCGCAGGTCGAAGACCTCGTAGTCCTTGACGTCGCGATCCCAGTTGACGTTGATCAAGTGGAAGCCGTCGCGGTTGGCGCCGCAGGCGAAGTTGCCCATGCGCTCGGCGGTGCGGTCGACGAGGATCCTGCCCTTGAAGCCGACCGGCCCCAAGGATCCGGTGTGGGATCCGGTGAACTTGAAGATCTCCTCGTCGGTCGCGAACTCCAGCGGATCGGAGAGCCCCTTGATCTTGGAGGCCTTGACCTCGTTGAGCTCCTGGTTGCCGCACAGGCAGATCATGACGAGGCCGTACTTGCCGTCCTGATCCTTCTCCCCACGGACGATGAGGCTCTTGAGCATGCGGCGCGTCTCGACGCCTGCCTTGGCGCAGGCCTCGTCCACGGTGTGGCAGCCCGGGGTCGCCACCTCGGAGCAGGCGGCGCCCGGGGCCTCGCGCTCATAGGAAGGCGCCAGCGCCTCGGCCTTCTCGATGTTGGCCGCGTAGTCCGAGCCGTCGGAGACCGCGATCAGATCCTCGCCGGCGTCGGCCAGGGCCTGGAACTCGTGGGACTTGTGGCCGCCGATGGAGCCGGTGTCGGCATCGACCGGGCGGAAGACCAGGCCCATGCGCTTGAAGATGGTGGTATAGGCGTCGTACATCTTCTCATAGGACTTGGCGAGGCCTTTCTCGTCGAGGTCGAAGGAGTAGGCGTCCTTCATCAGGAACTCGCGGCTCCTCATCACGCCGAAGCGGGGGCGGATCTCGTCGCGGAACTTGTACTGGATCTGGTAGAGCGTCACCGGCAGCTGGCGGGCGCTCTTGATCTCGCGCCTGGCGATGGCGGTCACCACCTCCTCGTGGGTCGGGCCTAAGACGTACTCGTTCTTCTTGCGGTCCTTGAAGCGGCACAGCTCGGGGCCGTACTTGTCGTAGCGGCCGGACTCGCGCCAGAGATCGGCAGGCTGGACGAAGGGCATGAGGATCTCGAGGGCCCCCGCGCGGTCCATCTCCTCGCGGACGATGGCGATGGCCTTGTTCAGCACGCGCATGCCGAGAGGCAGCCAGGTGTAAACGCCGGAGCTTATCTGGCGGATCATTCCGGACCTGAGCATCAGGCGGTGGCTATCGAGCACGGCCTCGGCCGGGGTTTCCTTCAAGGTGGACAGCAGGTATTCAGAGGTTCTCATTTCACTTACCAAGATTGCAAAAGCCCCGCCGTGCGCGGCGGGGCTGCCGGGCGCGTCGCCCGGCGGTACTGACAGCGGATCATAGCATGCGCAGGCGCCGCGGGCGCCCGCGGGCGCGCGCTCAGCCCCGCTTGGAGAGGGCGTCCAGGAGCTTCTGGTGGAAGCCGCCGAACGAGCCGTTGCTCATCGCAAGCACCTTGGTGCCACGAGGGCAGGCCTCCGCGACCGCGGCGACGAGCGCGTCCATGGCGTGATACACCCGGATGCGGCTTGATGCCATCGCGTCGGCGTCCCATTTGACCGTGCTCGGTGCGTAGATGAAGGCCTCGTCGGCATCATTGAAGGACGCGGGCAGATCCTGCGCGTTGGCGCCCATCTTCATGGAGTTGGAGCGCGGCTCGAAGACCGCGACGATGCGGCAGGAGGGGCCGGCCTTCTCGCGCAGCCCGTGGAGCGTCACCCTGACCGCGGTGGGATGGTGGGCGAAGTCGTCGTAGACCTCGACCCCGCCTGCCGTCCCCTTGAGTTCCATGCGCCGCCTGGGCAGCTTGAAGGAGGAGAGCGCTTTAGCAGAATCCTCAAGGCTCACGCCCGCGTAGCGGGCGCAGGCCATCGCCATGAGCGCGTTGTGCATGCTGTGCTCGCCTGAGCACGCAAATGAGGCCTCGCAAGCTTTCCTGCCCTCCTCGAGCACCTCAAAGCGCGAGCAGTCAGGAGAAAGCGGACGGCCTTCGAGGGCGCCGCCCTGTCCCACGCGCACGACCGGGGTCCAGCAGCCCATGCTGAGGGCGGCGTCGACGTTGCAGTCGTGCGCGGGGGCGACTATCAGGCCCTCGGAGGGCACGGTGCGCACGAGGTGGTGGAACTGGCGCTCTATCTCCCCCACGTTCGCGAAGATGTCGGCGTGATCGTACTCGATGTTGTTGATGACGAGGGCGCGCGGGTGGTAGTGGACGAACTTCGAGCGCTTGTCGAAGAAGGCGCAGTCGTACTCGTCTGCCTCGATGACAAACCAGGGACTGTCGGTGGCGCGGGCGGAGACATTGAAGTTGCCCGGCATGCCGCCGATGAGGAAGCCCGGGTTCAGCCCGGCGCGCTCGAGGATCCAGGCGAGCATCGAGGAGGTGGTGGTCTTGCCGTGGGTGCCTGAGACGGCCATGACCCTGCGGCCCTTCAGGTAGTGCTCCTCAAGCCACTGCGGGCCTGAGACGTAGGGCAGGCCCTCGTTTAGCATGCGCTCGATGACCGGCATGCCGCGGCGCATCACGTTGCCGACCACGATGAGGTCGGGGCGGTCGTCAAGCTGCTTTGCGTCATAGCCGCGGTGCAGCTTGATCCCGAGCGCCTCGAGCTCGTCGCTCATCGGCGGGTAGGCGTTCTCGTCGGCTCCGGTGACCTCGAAGCCGGCCTTTCGGGCGATGGCGGCGATGCCGCCCATGAAGGTCCCGCAGATCCCCAGGATGTGGATGCGCATCATTGAGCCTCCTCAAGCGTGGCGTTCACCTTGCCCGCGCACTTGAGGTAGGGGGCGAATGCCTTTGAATAGCGTGCAAACGGCTTGCCGTCCTTCATCTCGATGGTGAAGATGGCCATGCCCTCGCGATTGGCAAGCCTTAAAGCCTCGTCGGCTCCCAGCACCAGGAGCCCGGTGTCGAGCGCGTCGGTCTCAAAGGCGGTCTTGGCGATCACGGTGACCGACATGGTGCTGTGGCTCACCGGGGCACCGGTCTTGGGGTCGATCGCGTGCGAGAAGATCCTCCCGCTTTGCTGATCCTTGAAGTAGTTGCGGTAGGAGCCTGCCGTGGACATGGCCATGCCCAGCGGGCAGACGGCCTGGAACACGTTGTGGTCGGGATTCGAGGGATCCTCGATCCCGATCCTCCAGTCCTCGCCGCGCGGGTTCCTGCCCTTGGAGCGGCTGGCTCCGGCAACGGAGGCCAGGTAGTCCTTGACGCCCTCCTTGTCGAGCATGTCCGCAGCCGCGTCGGCGCCCAGGCCCTCGCCCACGGTCGAGAGGTCGATGCGCACGGCCGCGTCGCGCTTTTGCAGGTACTCCCTGCCGTCCTTCTCAAAGATCCTGAATGACCCAGGGCCGGTCAGGGCCCTGGCCCTGGCTATTTCCTCGCCGCTTGGGATCGAGGAGGGGCGCTTGTCCGGGCCGAAGCCCCAGAGGTTCACAAGCGGCCCCACCGAGACGTCCATCGCGTAGCCGATGCGCTCGGACTGCTTGAGGCAGCCTCTTATGATCCCGGCTAGGTAGGGGGAGATCTCGATGGGGTCGGTGGTGGCGTCGGCGTCGATGCGCGCAAGCTCGGCGTTCTTGTCGAAGGTCGAGATAGCGTCGGTGATCTTCTTGAACTGGGCGTCGCAGTCGCGCTGCAGCGACTGCGACCCGTCCTTGTAGCCTCCCACGGCCTGCACCGAGTAGAAGGTGCCCATGGTTTTGCCGGTGGCGCGCGTGGCCTCTTGCTGCGGCGCGTCCTTGCCGCAGCCTGACAAGGCGAGCGCGCAGAGGGCTGCGGCGCAGGCCGTCATTTTGATGTTCATTGGAAAAGTCCCTTGTGGATGTTGGGCGCAAGGAGGGGTGGCGGACACTCAAAGGCCGCCTTGCGGCGGCCTTTGCGGGCACCGGCCCCCTCAGACATTGCGGTGGGGGATGGCCTTGAGCTTGGCCTCGCAGCCCTTCCTGGGGGAGGCGTCCTTCCTTCCTGCCAGGGAGCAGAGCGTGCTGGTGCAGGCGGCGCAGTTGATGCTGCGCATTATCTCGGCGGTGGCCTCGTCCTCGGTCTTGAGCTGGCGCTTGGAGACGATCATCCCCAGGGCCATCGCTCCTGCGAAGAAGACGAATACGGCAAAGCTTGCGATGTAGATCATGTTGCCTCCTTCATTGTCCTGCCTCAATTATAAGGCAAGGCGCGAAAAGCCCCGTGGAAGATGCGCATTTTGGGCAGGAAGCGGACGGAAGGCGCGATGTTCGTAAAGCAGCCTGAAAACGTTCCGAGACGCGGAATGGAGGGCGCAGTTTTGGACGCGCTTCATTGTGGCAAGAAGCCTTTTTAGCCTAAAATGCCCAAGTGCGCAGGCAAATCGGCGCGGCGCACGGCAAACGTTGCGCATTTCAGGTTAAAAGCAGTTCCAACACATGTCAGACCTCAACATCTACAGCAGCGGCTACAGCGCGGAGCCCTCGGCCCGCAACCGCTGCTGCCTCTACGAGCGCCTGCCGCTTGAAAACGCGGCGGGGCGGACTGTCATGTACTACCTCTCGCTCTCGCCCGGGCACACGCTGGGCGACGAGATGGTCGGCGCCGACCAGACCGGGGATCTGCTGCGCAACCTCCTCTCGGCGCATAACGCTCCCTACCTCTTCTACAACGGCTGCGAGCGCGTGGTCGTCCAGGCCGCCACGACGGGCGACTGGCTGCGCTACCGCAACCGCATCCCCGAGAAGCACCTCATCATCAAGCTGCCAGATTCCTACAAGCTAAAGCCCGGCGAAGACCGCCTCATGACCGGGCTGCGCCGCGCCGGGGCGCAGTTTGCAATGACCCTGGGCGAGCTTGGCGATCTGCCAAAGAAGCCCGAGCTGCTCGCCTGCCTCGACTACGTCTTCGTGGACCACCGCCACCGCTCGGGCCTCATGACCGCGTTCAACGGCCTCAAGACCGTGAACAAGGGCCTCAAGTCCATCGGCGTGAGGCCGCCCGGGGAGGACTTCACGCTTCAAGACGCCTCGTTCTACGATCTGGTGCTGGGCTACGTGCAGCCCGAGGTGCTCGAGTACAAGGAGCGCCCGGTCTGGCAGCACGAGCTCATCCGCACCATCGCCGAGCTCTTCTCGGGGATCTACAGCCTGCGCGGCGTGAGCGCCCTGGCCCGCAAGTACCCAGAGATGGGCAGGGCGATGTACGGGATCTTGAACTCGAAGAAGGTCATCGAGCTCACCGGCAAGCCCAACAACATGGTCACGGGCGGCCAGGTGAGGCTCTCGCAGAAGGACGTCACGAGCCTCATGTGCGTGTGCGTGGGCTACCAGATGCTCTGCCTTGCCGAGCAGGAGTCCTTTAAAAGGCACGGGCTGTCCTCGCGCTACAGCGTGGAGGGGGTCGAGCTTGGCTACTTCCGCAGGGCCCTGACCTCGGGCAGGCTTCTCGAGTCGCTCGCCGAGCAGCCCTGCGACGACTATGAGTCGCGCCACGCCTTCATGGTGGGCTTCCTGCTGCTGCTCCCCGAGATGATCCGCGACACCCCCGAGAACATCGAGAACGAGTTCATGCTCACTGCGGTCAACTCCTTCCACGCCGACACCTCGACCTTGGGACTCGTGTGCAACTTCATAAAGGAGCTCAGGCGCCACGACGCTGCCAAGATCAACGAGTTAACCACGAGGAGCGGGCTTGTGATCACCAAGGAGGACTACTACCGCCTCTACTTCAGGGCGATGATCTGGGCCGACGAGGTGATAAGGGCCATCACCGCACCCTCCCAGGCCCAGCAGAAGCAGGGCGCCTGAGGGGCGGCTCCAGGAAAAGGCGAGGGGGAGCGGATTGGATGCTCCCCCTCCTTCATTTCGGCCCCGGCGCAGATGAAGAAGGCGGGCTTGGGCCCGCCTTCTTCATCTGGCATTTCTTACATCGCGCTTTGGAACATCGCGGAGATCGACTCCTCGTTGTTGATGCGCCTTATGGCCTCGGCGAGCATCGGGGCCAGAGTCACCTGGCGGAAGTTCTTAAGAGCGGAGAACTGCGCCGTGGCCGGGATGGTGTCGGTCACGACCAGCTGGTCGATGACGGACTTTGAGATGTTGTCGTAGGCAGGCCCCGAGAGCACCGGGTGGGTCACGTAGGCGTAGACGCTCTTGGCGCCGCGCTCCTTCAGGGCCGCAGCGGCCTTGCACAGCGTGCCTGCGGTGTCGGCGATGTCGTCGACGATGATGCAGTCGCGGTCCTTGACCTCGCCGATGAGGTTCATGACCTCGGAGACGTTAGGGCGCGGGCGGCGCTTGTCGATGATCGCGATGTCGGCGTTGTTGAGCAGCTTGGCGATCGCGCGGGCCCTGACGACGCCGCCCATGTCGGGGGAGACCACGCAGGGGCGCTCGAGGTTGAGCGTGAGCATGTCGTCCACGAAGATCTGGCTGGAGAAGCAGTTGTCCACCGGCACGTCGAAGAAGCCCTGGATCTGCTCGGCGTGGAGATCCACGGTGAGCACGCGGTCGACGCCGACGGCCGAGAGGAAGTCGGCCACGACCTTGGCGGAGATCGGCACGCGGGCCGAGCGCAGGCGGCGGTCCTGGCGGGCATAGCCGAAGTAGGGGATCACCGCGGTGATGCGGCCTGCCGAGGCGCGGCGGACGGCATCGATCATGACGATGAGCTCCATGAGGTTGTCGTTGGTCGGCGCGCAGGTCGACTGGATGATGAACACGTCGTCGCCGCGCACGTTCTCGTTGATCTGCACGTGGATCTCGCCGTCGCTGAAGGTGTCGACGGTGGCGTCGCCAAGCCTGGTGTAGAGCCTGGCGGCGATTTTCTTGGCAAGGTCGGGCACGGCGTTCCCGGCAAAGAGCTTCATATCGGCCATAGTGTCTTCCGTTCCTGAAAAGAGAAGCCTGAAAAAAAAGATGGCATGCCCCCGGTGCGGGGACGTGCATATTTTACGCCGCAGTGCCTTGCGCGGCACGGCGCGAGGCCTTGGGCCCGCCTACTCACCTTCGCGGGGCAGAGGCCTTGCCATGAAGCAGCCGATCCCCATGGACCTGAGGCCCTCAAGCGAGCGCTTGGCGGAATCCTCGTCCTCATGCCATAGGAAACAGGAGCCTCCGGAGCCTGACATGCGCGCAGGCCCGTATTTGGACATGGCCTCAAGCAGCCTTGCGACCTCGGGGTAGCGCCTTGTCACCACTGGCGTGAAGACGTTCTCAAAGGGCGCCTTCATGAGCTCCTCGTGGGTGCGCACCGGGCAGTCGCGCTTGAGGTCGGGCGCCTTGAAGAGCTCGGCCGTGGGGACGCGGCACCTGGGGCAGGCGACGACGTAGAAGCCGCCCATCGACGGCGCGTCCGAAAGCTCAGTCCCGCGCCCCTCGCCGAAGGTCGCCCCGCCCTCGATGAACAAGGGCACGTCGGCGCCGAGCCTGGCGCCGATCGAAAGCAGATCCTGCTTGGAAAGGCCGGCATTCCACAGCGCGTTCAACTGAACAAGCGCGGTCGCGGCATTGCCCGAGCCCCCGCCGAGCCCGCCGCCCTGGGGCAGGATCTTGCCCACGGCGATGTCGGCGCCTTTCGTGCAGCCCGAGGCCTCACGCAGCGCCATCGCGGCCTTGTAGATGAGGTTCTGCTCCATGGGAAAGTCGAAGCCTGCAAGCGTGAACTTCCCATCATCGCGCACCGCAAATTCCATGCTGTCGCCGTAGTCGAGCACGGTGTAGAGGGTCTGCAATCGGCTGTATCCGTCCTCGTAGCGCCCCGTGATGTAGAGGAACTCGTTGACCTTGCATGGACTCAGGACGCGGGATCGGCGCATGCTAGTTGGCGCCCCTGCCCGGCTTGAACTCGATGACGCTGAGCTTCAGCGTGTAGGGGCCGTGGACCACGGTGGTGATCTCAGGGAGCGTGTAGCCGCCCTCGCTCACCTCCCCGCTGTAGCCTATGTCAAAGCCGTCCCAGCTGGAGCCGGTGATGCGGCCGTCGCTTTGGCGCTTGAGCCTGCCCCCGGGCAGCCCCAGGAAGATCCTCTCGACGCGCTCGATCGGGATGTCGATGCCGAAGGCCTTCTCGAACACCGCCTTGGCCACGTCGTCCTCGTAGGTCTTGCCCTCCATCGTGAGGGCCAGGCGGTTGTCGGTCACGGTGACCGAGGCCACGGTGCCGCCCATGGGCGAGTTGATGTTGAAGACGAAGCCCGAGCCGAAGCCGTCGATGTCGTAGGCCGCGCCGCGGGTCTCCTGCGGGGTTTTGATCCCGATGCGCCCCGAGGCCTTGAAGAAGCGCAGCTCTGAGAGCTTCTCGTAGTTCTGATCCCACGCAGTCGAGGGGGCGCTGCCGCCCGAGGTCGAGCAGCCTGAGAGCAGCGCGAAGGCTGCGGCGCACGCCGCGGCCAGCATGCGGATTTCATTCTTCATCAAAATGCGCCTCCTTTACGGCGCCGTATAGCCTGATGAGCTCCTGGTGGGCCCGGAAGCCCTTCAGGTTGAGATCGGTCCCGCGCAGCCCGAAGAAACGCCTGGCGCCCTGGAGGTGGGCGCAGACGGCGTCGTAGGTGGCCTTGCCGTAGATGTCCGTGAGCGCCTGGGCGTACTCCCTAGGCTCGATCCTCGGATCGGTCCTGGCGTCGATGGCGCGCACGAGGCAGGAGTAGAATCGCTCGCGCTCAAGCGGGAAGGAGTCCTGGTTGAACGAGAGCGTCCAGGCGGCGTACTCGCGCGCACCCTTGAGATCGCCTCCTGCGAGCGCCAGCAGGCACTTGAGTTCGCCAAAGCGCAGACCGGCCCAGGCGCTGCCGCGGTCGGGCATGACGCCCAGGGCGTCGCAGACGAGCTTGGAGTCGTCGGAGGCCTCGGTGCACAGCTCGTCGAAGTAGCCCTTGTAGGTCTCGCGGCTTTCGTTGGAGTCGGGCAGGGCGAGCAGCGACTGCTGGAAGTCGATGCCGGCGTTGGGGTTGTCGTAGACGAGATCGTCTATGGGATAGACCTCGCTCATGCCAGGGACGATGACGCGGTAGGCGGGGGATCCCAGCTGGCGGTAGGCGCGGATGTAGATGTCAAAGCCGAGCTTGGCGATGATGTAGCGCAGCGCCTTGTACTGGTCGTGGGTCGAGCCGTGGAAGTCCCAGGCGACGAACTTGTAGTCGGCAGGCTGCCTGAACATCTGCATGGGCAAAAGGCCGGTGGAGTCCACGAAGTGGCTTGCGACGTTCACCGGATCGGCCACCTGCTCGCGGGAGAACACCGGGGCGTCGAAGGCGTCGAGATCCGAGAAGGTGCGGCCCTGCATGAGCTCGGTGAGCGTGCGGTCGAGCGCCACCTCGAAGATGGGGTGGGCGCCGAAGGAGCAGCAGCAGGTGCCGTTGCCCTGGTTGAAGAGCGCGACGCAGACCACGGGGAAGCGGCCGCCCAGGGAGGCGTCAAGCGGCACGGCCTTGAAGCCGTTGCCCTGGAGCGCGCGCAAGGTGTCGAAGCTCCTGGGGCAGCGGGCGATGATCTCCTCGGGGATGCGCGGCAGCGCCAGCCCCTTCCTTAGGATCTCGCCCTTGGCGTAGCGCTCGAGGATCTCCGAGAGCGCCTGCACCAGGGCCTCGTAGTCGGTGTTGCCGGCGGACATGCCGTTTGAGCCGTAGAGGGTGTCCAGGAGGTTCACCGGGAAGTAGACCACCTCGCCGTTGCGGGCGTTGGTGAAGGGGATCGAGCAGACGCCGCGGCTGAATGACGAGGACTGGATGTCCACGAGATCCTCGAGCGTCAGCCCCGCGCCCTTGGAGTAGAAGGCGCGCAGCGAGGCGTTGAGCACCTCGGGCGGCAACGGGTGCCCCGCGCCGTTGGGATCCTCGACGGTCCCCTCGTCGTCGGGGATCGGGGTCCAGCGCTCGTCGGGGAAGTGGACATAGGGCGCCTCGGAGTTGTCGAGCCCCAGGAAGTAGTCGGAGAAGGACATGTGGGTGGAGAGGCGCTCGCACAGCTCGCCGCAGGCCGAGGCCAGGGCGGCGAGCTTCGAGGAGCCCTTGCCGTTTGAGTAGACCGCGGGGCAGCCTGCGAACGACAGGTGCACCGAGTAGACGTTGGGCAGGGGGTTGAGCCAGCCGGTTTCCTCAAGCTCGGCGCCAAGGCCTCCCAAGGCCTTCTTGAAGCGCCCGATGCTCTCCTCGAGTGGCGCGTCTTTGCCTGTTATGCTGGTCATCGCTAAAATCCCGTGAAATCGATCGTGAAATGTTGACATTGCGCCGCCCGCGCGTGGGGGATTTTAACACGCGGGGGCGGGCGTTTGGGGCGGAGGGGCATGGCCATGCAGGGCTTTGGAACGGGCAGCGGCAAGGACGAGGAGAAGCGCGCGGCAGGACAGGAGGATCCCTCGCTGAAGGCCGCGCCTGAAGGCGGCAGGGCTGCGCCAGGCAATGAGGCCGCGGCGCGGGATCAGGCGGGGGCCGGGGCCGCCGATCCCCTGCCTGAAGGCCAGGTCCCAGGCATCGCCCAGGAGTCTCCGAAGGATGAGGTGGAATCTGGCGCCCCGGATGGGGAGGCCGAGAACAAGGCCGGCCCCTCCATGGCCTCCTTTGCCCTCAGGATCATGGGGCGCCATGGCGCAGGCGATGGCAGGGACGCCGAGGATCTCAGGCGCGGGCTCGAGGAGTTCGAGCGCGGGGAGCGCAAGAGAGGCGGCGAGGGTGCGGAGAACGGCCCCGCGCGCTTCCTCCACCTGCTCAGGCGCCATGGCGGCGATGATGACGGAGCCGAGGCGCCCAGGGCGCGCTCGCGCCGCGCCCAGGCGCGCGCGGCCGTGGCCTGCGCCTGCCTGCTCTTTGCCGCCTACTTTGCCTATCAGAAGTTCTTCGGCCCCTCCGAGGCCGAACTCTCCTTTGAGGATCTGCGCTCGCGAGTGCCCATAAAGATTGACAAGTACACCACCATAAGCCGCGCCGAGCTTGCGGACAGCTCAATTGAGATCACCGTGGTCAAGGCGGACGACGCCTTCGCGGGGCTTGGCGATGCGGCAAGGGAGGCGCGGCTTGAGGAGTTCGGGCGCGGCGCGCAGTCGCTTTGCCGCAACAAATTATTCCAGGGCATCATCAACGGCGGACGGCCCCTTCATGTATCATTGGATTCAGCAAGCGGCAGGACGCTGCGCAAGTACAGCGTGAACTCCTGCCCGGCGGATCCCGCGAAGTGATCGAGCGATCCCGGCAGACGGGCCGCCCCGGAGTGGACGGTCCGCATTTTTTTCACTTGTGAGGTGCAAGATGCTCAATCTCGGTATGGTCGGCTGGCGCGGCATGGTCGGATCGGTGCTCATGGACAGGATGAAGCAGGAGCACGACTTCAAGCTGGCCAAGGCGACTTTCTTCTCGACCTCGCAGGCCGGGCAGAAAGCCCCGGAAGTCGAGGGGCAGGATACCGGAACGCTGCAGGACGCGTACAGCCTCGAGGCGCTGCGCGCGATGGACATCATCATCACGACCCAGGGCGGCGACTACTCCAAGAAGATCTACCCCCAGCTTCGCAAGAGCGGCTGGAAGGGCTACTGGATCGACGCGGCCTCGACGCTGCGCATGGAGGATGAGACCAGGATCATCCTCGATCCGGTCAACCGCGATGTCATCGCCAGGGCCTTGAACGACGGCATCAAGTCCTTCATCGGCGGCAACTGCACCGTGAGCCTGCTGCTCATCGCGCTCGACGGCCTCATCAAGACCGGCAACGTCGAGTGGATCTCCACCCAGACCTACCAGGCCGCCTCGGGCGCCGGAGCCAAGAATATGCGCGAGCTGCTGCTCCAGATGGGCGCGCTGCACGACTGCGTGGCCTCCGAGCTTGCCGATCCTGCAAGCTCGATCCTCGACATCGAGCGCAAGGTCCGCGCCGAGATGAACTCCCCCGAGTTCCCCACCGAGAACTTCGGGGCGCCGCTGGCAGGCTCCGTGCTCCCCTGGATCGACAAGGAGCTTGAGAACGGCCAGAGCCGCGAGGAGTGGAAGGGCCAGGCCGAGGCCAACAAGATCTTAGGCTACGCCCCGGGCACGCTGCCCATCGACGGCAACTGCGTGCGCATCAGCTCGATGCGCTGCCACAGCCAGGCGCTGACCATCAAGCTCAAGAAGCACATGGAGATCTCCGACATCCACGAGGTCATCAAGGCCGACAACCCCTGGGTGCGCGTCATCGAGAACCACAAGGACGTCACGTTGCGCGAGCTCACCCCCGCCAAGGTCTCAGGCTCGCTCTTCGTGCCCATCGGCAGGCTGCGCAAGCTCAACTTCGGCGACGAGTACCTCTCGGGCTTCACTGTCGGCGACCAGCTGCTCTGGGGCGCGGCCGAGCCGCTGCGCTGTATGCTGCGCCAGATAGTCGAGTGACCTGCGGCAGGGGATCCCCCCTGCCATGAAGGCAAGGCGGTGAAGGCGGATGCGCTATGCGCACCCGCCTTCATTGTCACTGCAGCAGGCGTTTTCAAGAAAGCAGGGATTTGAGATGAAGCTGATCCTTTCTGATGCGCCTGGGCGAAGGCAGTGCGCAGGGCCGGCGAGTCCCTGCGCGGCGGTGATTTTGGCGACGAGGCGCTCGACGCCGTCTTCAGGCGGCGCCTAGCCCATGCCTATCCTCTTGAGCTGGTGCGCGTCCTTTTGACGAGGAGGCTTCATGCCCTGGGGATCGGGGACGCGCTGGTCGCGATGCGCTTGAAGCGCCTGCCGTCCATCGCAGGCATGCTCGGGCGCTTTGGCGGCATGCGCCTTGACCGCATGCAGGACATAGGTCGGATCCGCGTCATAGTAGGAAGCGTCGAGGATGCGTTCAGGCTTGAGGATGCCTTAAGGCACGGATGCTGCGGCCATGATCTGCCTGAGCCGCACGACTACATAAGCGATCCGAAAGACGACGGGTGCCGGGGCATCCACCAGATCCTCAGGATCAAAAGCCCCGAGCGCCCGGAGTCCGACGGCCTGGCCGTCGAGCTTCAGATCAGGACGGTCATTGAGCACTCGTGGGCCACGGCGGTCGAGGCGATGGATTTCATAAGCGGCTCATCCCTCAAGTCAGGTGGCGGCGATGAGGGGGCGAGGCGCTTCTTCGCGCTAGCAGGCGTGCTCCTTGCGCTTTGGGAGAAGGCTCCATTGCCTTCGTATGCCCTGGGCATGGCGCGAGAGGATCTCGCAGCCGCGCTTGGCAGGCTCGAGCAGTCCTCAGGCCTTCTTGCAAGGCTCGAGGGGCAGGCGCTTGCGGCAGGGCGCGTGGAGGATCCATGCAGGGATTTTCGCGGATTCCGCGTGCTGCTCTTGGATCTTGAGGCAAGGAGGCTCTCGCTCACGCCGTTTGCGGGGGCGCATCTGCAAGCGGCCTGGGATCTGTAAATGGCGCTTGAGCGCAGGCTCATGGACGACTCGGGAAAGGCGGCCGTCCTCATTTACCCAGGCGAACTCAAGGAGATCAGGAAGGCCTGCCCCAACGTCATCCTCGACGCCTCTGCCTTCACGAGGCGCCTCAGGAGGATCGCCTGGCAAGGCGCACGGCCAGGCAATGGGCGCTCAAGCCCCTGGCGGGCGCGATGCTGAGAGGGCCTTCTTCACGATGGAGCCCATCTCGCGGATGTAGTAGCGGTGGGTGTAGTAGGTGCTCGGAACCTTGGAGCCGAGCCAGGCCAGGGGCTTCCACACCGGGGCGAGCGGATCGCGCGCGAAGTTCCACAGCTCGACGGCGTAGCCGTTGAGCGAGCAGAGCTTGAGCGAGGTCTTGGGATCGGCCTTGATCTCCAGCGTGTAGAGCATCTCGATGTCCTCGTGGATGCAGTCGGTGACGCGGCAGGGGCCGTCGGCGAGTAGGAGGATCTCGTTGGCCGCGGTCTCGGCGCTCGCCGGGAGCTTCTTCTGGGAGCAGCGACTTACGAGGTTGCAAAGATCCATCCCCAGCCCGGCGACGCGGCCGTACTTCTCGGAGTACTCGGCTATCCCGCCGTCGAGCGGGCGGTACAGCACTATGGGGATGCGGTCGTCCTCCCTGATGATCACGCTGGCGCTGGTGCTCATTGCCACCTCCTGACCTTCTTGATCATATCAGCAAAGCGCCCAGGCGTTGCCGGGCCTAAAGGAAGCGCGGGTCTATCCGTTAAGAAAGCAAGGGGAGGCTCCTGTCCCTCCCCGGTGGAGGGCCTTGTGCTTGAAGGAAAGCTTCGCGATGTGATGCTGGTGGACGAGCTGCAGCTTGGCTCCTCGCTCAACCACGCCGTGAACTCGGGCAGCCGCGCTGAGTTTTCACTGCTGCTTGCGATGCTCTCCGGCGACGTCTGCGACGCCCCCCAGTTCTCCGATCCCATAAAGCCCGCCCACCAGAAGGAGGATCTGCGCGCGCGCTTCGGGCTGCCGCCCAAGCAGCCCTGCTACGCCGAAGAAGGCGACTTCGAACGCGCAGGCGAGCTGTCGGAGGCGTTGAGCCAGGGCGGGCAGCAGGCGCTGGGTCTGCTTCTATGCGCAAGGCAGGAGCCGCTGTGCGACCGCGAGCGCACCCTCGCCCCTGATGTCTACTCCTCGCTAAGCCCGCTTTTGCGCGAGAAGTTCGAGCTCATGAATGACTCCAAGGCCCCGGCGCGCGTGCCGCTGCACAACGGCGGCGACGGATCGGGCATGGTCGGCGAGACCGAGCAGAGCCGCGCGATGCTCGGCAATGGCAAGGATCAGGGCGTGTCCCAGCAGGCGCCCGGGCAGAAGGCCAAGGCCGCTGCCTGACGGTTCGGCACATTCATCTCTTCATCTGGCATTTCCAATTTAGTAAATCCAAGTACAATTGGAAAAGGTCGGTGCAGCGCGGCTTTCAAAGACTGCGGATCTGCGCTGCAAACTTTCATGCGACCGCCAGGAAACCCACCCATGCCATCAAAAAACTCTGCGTTCCCAGCCGCCCTGCATTCCTTTGCCGACAAGACCAGGTTCATCCCGATCCTCGAGGACTTCGGTGGGCTCGCCCCGCTCTTTCTGCGCCCGCGCAATTTTGGAAAGACGCATTTCACGAGGCTGCTTGAGGACTACTGCGACGAGGGCAGGTCTGGGGATTTCGACGCCAATTTCGCGGGCACCTGGATCCGCTCGCACCGGACTCCCGAGGCCGGGGCCTACCGCTGCCTGAGGGTCGATTTCTCCGGGGCGCGGACGGAAGGCGAGATGGTCCTGGCGCTTGCAGGCGCCTTGCGGGATTTTTCCACACGCTATCCCGACGCAGGGATGCAGGAGGATGAGATTGAGCACGGCGTCTGCCTCTCTCCTGCGGAATTGCTCCAAAGCTTCCTTGTCAATTTTTTTGTCAGGGCCAGGGGCGGGAAGGAGATCTTCCTCATCATCGACGGGTACGACAGCTTCGCATATAAGGCCCTCGCCCGCGGCAAGGACGCCTTCAGGGAGGCCATGGCGGATCTTCATGGAAGCGCCGGCGCCATTAGGGACTTCCTCGCGACGGTAAAGGCCTATATGGCCACCGGGGACGGCGCGATCGCCAAGTGCTTCATTGCAGGCGTCTTGGCGATCCCCCTCGACTACCTGCTCTCGGGCTTCAACATCGCAACCAACATCAGCGCCTATCGGGTGTTCTCAGCGATGGTGGGCTTCACCTCGGAGGAACTCTTATGCGTGCTCGATCGCGCGGCCGGATCCGGAAGGATCACATCCATCGGGAAGGTCGGACTCATGGATCTCATGGAACGGCGCTGCGGCGGCTACGCCTTCTGCCAGGAAAGGCAAGGGGAGATCTTCAACCCGGGGCAGTGCCTCGCGCTCCTCGACGCCATCTCAGGCACAGGCGCGAACCCTGATCCTGCGCTTGAGGAGGCAAGCGGTGATGATGCCGGCATGTTGCGCACGATCCTTGATCTGTCAGAGGATCGCACCAAGGAACAGATCACAGGCTGCGTGCTGGAAGGCGAGGACATCTTCTCGGCAATGCCAGGCACGCTGAGCCTGTGCGACGGGCTTTTGGATTTTGACAGCGCCGTCTGGGCGCTGTACTACCTCGGGTTTCTTGCCTTCGCGCCCTCAGAGCACGCCTGTGCATTCCGGTGCCCCAACGAGCGCGTGCTCGGGATCTTCCGCGCCGCCGCCTCCTAGGGCAAGGCCGAGGTGGGAAGTTGGGCGGTTTCTTTGGACGGGCAGGGGATCCTGCCCGTCCTGCAAGGGCGTCAGGCCCTTGCCGCGTCGGTCACGCCTTGTTCCAGGCGCTCAAGCCCCTTCAAGAGCAGGGACCTCGGGCAGGCGGTGTTAAGGCGCATGAAGCCTTCCCATTGGGCGCCGTACTCGGTGCCACGGCTTAGCATGACGCCGCGCTTGAGCAGCGCGCTGTCCAGGGCATCCGAGTCATGGCAGTAGCCGTTCAGGTCGAGCCACATGAGGTAGCCTGCCTCGGGGATCGCAAAGCGCGCCTTGGGCAGGCGCTCGCGGATGAAAGCCGCGGCGGCCTCGATGCTGCCCCTTAAGTAGGCGTTGAGTGAGTCGAGCCAGGGCCTGCCTTCGGTGTAGGCTGCGATCGCCGCGGCCACCCCGAAGGGGTTCACGTCGCACACCTCGTTGATGTTGACGGCGCGGTCGCAGCGCTCGCGCACTGCGGGATCGGGCACCACCATGTAGGCGTTCTGACACCCGGCGAGGTTGAAGGCCTTCGAGGGGGCGTTGAGCGTCACGCTGATCGAGGCAAATTCCTTCCCAAGCGACGCGAATGGCGTGAAGGCACTGCCTGATGGCCTGATGTCGCAGTGGATCTCATCTGAGATCACGTAAAGCCCGTGCTCAAGCGCGATCCTGCCCATCCTCAACAGCTCGTCCCTCGACCACAGCCTGCCCGTGGGGTTGTGGGGGTTGCAGATTAGCAATACGCGGGCGCGCGGGTTCTGCGCGCGCTCATCAAGATCCTGGAAGTCGGCCTCCCAGCGCTCGCCGCTCCACCAAAGCGGGCTTGCGGAGAGCTCGCATCCGGTGTTCCTGATCGATGAGAAGAAGCAGTTGTACGCCGGGGTCGCTGTGATGATCTGATCGCCAGGCAGCGTCATGGCCTTGAGCGCGGCCGAGAGCGCGGGCACGGCACCCGGGACCGGGATGAGCCACGATTCGTCGGCCTCAAGGCCCTCGGAGGCGCCAAGCCATGAGGCGACCGCCTTGTACCACTTCTCAGGCACCAGCTCGTAGCCGAACACCCCGTGATCCACGCGGCGCCTCAGCGCCTCGATTACGCAGGGGGCTGCCCTGAAGTCCATGTCGGCGACCCACAGCGGGATCACTCCCTCCTGCGAAGGCAGGTCCCACTTGAGGGAGCCGCTGCCGCGGCGCGCGGGGGCATCGTCGAAGTCGAAGCTCATGCCTTTGGCTCCTTGAAGGTGTCGATCACGCAGTCGCCCGGGGCCTTGAGGTTCTTGTCGATGATGATCTCCCCGTAGCCCTCGGCGCGGATGCGGCCGGTGAGAGGATTCTTCACGGAGGTGATCGCGCTGCGCACCTCGGCGTCAACCGAGCTGTACTCGAATGCCAGATCGGCATCCGGGGTCATGGTGCAGTTCACGAGCTTCAAGTTCTCGGCGTAGCACAGCGGCTGGGTGCCGCTTATCTTGCAGTTGATCAATGTGAGGCTCTTCGAGTGCCAGCCCAGGTACTCGCCGTTTAGCACGCTATCGCGCACGGTGACGTTCTCGGACTCCCAGAAGGCGTCCTTGGAGTTTAGGACGCTGTCGGAAATCTCGACGTTGCGTGACTTCTGGAAGGAGTAGTTGCCGTCTATGCGGATCTTCTTGGCCTTGACCTCGGTGCAGCCCATGAAGATGTAGTCGGCCTCGGCGGCTTCCACCTCCTCAAGATCGATTCCGTGGCAGCCCCACATGGTCTCGCCGGCGTGGGGGATGCGCACGCGGCGCAGCTTGAGATCCGTCATCTCGCGGAACATCTTTGGGGCGAGGATCAGCGTGTCCTCCATGTCGAGGCGGTCGGAGTACCAGAGCGCGGCCCTGGCCCCCTCCCGGAAGAGGCAGTCGCGCACGGTGAAGCCGTGGGTGTGCCAGAAGGGGTACTTGCCGTTGAACTCGCAGTTCACGGCCTCGATGTTCGAGGTCTCCTTGAGCGCTGACTCGCCGGGGAGGATCCTCACATGGTCGAGGCTCAGATCGTGGGTGCCGAACAGTGGGCGCTCGCCGCCGTAGGTGGCGTAGGATATCTTTTCCATGTCAAACTCTTTAGCATTGCATTACCGTTTGTCATATTTTGACATAATCAATGCCTTTTGACTATGAAAAAACTTATCGCCGCCGTGCAAAGAACTCCCGGTTCTCGGCCGAGGCCTTCTCGTTCTTGCGGATGATCACCATGACCGCCCCGGTGCCGCCCTTCCACTCGGGGGCCGAGTGGAAGGCGAGCACGTCGGGCAGCTGGCGCAGCCAGTGCGCGACGTAGCTCTTGATGACGGCCTTGCGGCGGCGCAGCTCGCCCTTGCCATGGATGATGAGTACGCAGCGGAAACCGCGGTCGCGTGAGCGGGCGATGAAATGGGTGACGCGGTCGTAGGCCGCCTCGATGGTGCAGCCGTGCAGGTCGATGAAGTCGGCCTCGGAGTAGTCTCCGGCGCGCAGCTTGCGCAGTATGAAGGGCTGGATGCCGGGGCGGCGGAACTCGAGGATCTCGTTGGGCTCGGCCATACGCACGAAGCCCGATCCGGCGCCCTCGACCTCCTGCTGCTGGACCTTGGTCGCGGCGTCCTGGCGGATCTTCGAGGTGCGCGCGTCCAAAAGCGGGCTCGCGCGCTGCACGGTGTCCTGCTTCATGGGGCTGACCGGGCCCGCCTCGGCGGCGAAGTCCACCTCGCCTGCCTCAGCCTCCTCCTGAAGGAGGCTTGAGAAGTCTTCCTTGCCTTTTGTCTCGTCCATCGGCGCAAATGGTAGCACAAATGCCAGCCCGCCCCTTGGCACGGGTCTTGCTTTACCCAGTGCAGGATGCCCGGACGGGCACGGTTTTCTGACGCCTGGGAGGCGCAAATGGCGATTTCGTTCGACAAGGTGTTCGGGGTGCACCAGTACACCCTGGACGTGCGCACCAAGCGCGCCGAGGTGCTCGCGGGCAACCTCGCCAACGCCGAGACTCCGGGCTACAAGGCCCGCGACCTTGACTTCGGCCTGGCGCTCTCCGAGGCCTCCAAGAGGCAGCTCACCAAGAGCGAAAAGCTTCCCGAGGAGCGCATGGAGCTTACGAACAGCAGGCACATGGACGACTCGCAGCTTGAGGACGATCCTGAGCTCACCTTGAAGTACCGCCTGCCCTACCAGGCCGACACCGGCAACGGCAACTCGGTCGAGGTCAATTCCGAGCGCATGAAATACGTGCAGAACACCCTGGAGTACCAGGCGTCGCTGCAGTTCTTAAACGGCCGCATCAGCAAGCTGATGAGCGCGCTTAAGTCGAACACATGATTTGAGAGGTTTGAAATGAGCGTTTTCAGGATCCTTGACATCGCGGGCACCGCGATGAACGCGGAGTCGGTGCGCCTCAACGCCACCGCGTCGAACCTCGCCAACGCCGAGGCGGTGAGCTCGAGCGTCGAGACCACATACAAGGCCCGCCGTCCGCTCTTCTCGGCGGCGATGGACGAGGCCATGGAGTTCTCGAAGGAAAACGGCGAGCCCTCCGATCCGGTGACCGGAGAACCCTACGGCATCGGCGTGGGGCTGCGCGGCATCGTCGAGTCCGACGCCCCGGCCATCCGCGAGTACAACCCCAACCACCCGCTTGCCGACAAAGACGGCTACATCTACAGGCCCAACGTCAACCCGGTCGAGGAGATGACGGACATGATAAGCGCCAGCCGCGCCTACCAGACGGCGGTCCAGGTCGCCAACAACGCCAAGAGCATGCTCCAGGCGACGCTGAGGATGGGGCAGAGCTCGTAGCAGGATCCCCGCGGGATTGGGGAAAGAAGAGGGGGAGGCCGCAAGGCCTCCCCCTTGGCGTAATTGGAATGGCGCTCAGCGCTTGTTGAGGCCGGAGTTCACGTCCTCGAGATCCTGCACCTTGAGCGAGCCGCCGTCGTAGCGGAGGCTCAGGCGGGAGAGGATGTAGGTGTAGCGGGCGTTCGCGGCGTTCTGCTTGGCGCTGTAGAGGTTCTGGGTGGCGTCGAGCACGTCGGTCATCGTGCGGGTGCCGACGTCATAGCCTGCCTGGGTGGCCTTGAGCGCGGAGTCGGCGGACTTCACGGAGAGCTCATAGGCGCGCACTGAGCTGATGGCGGCGTTGACGTTGTTGTAGTCGGAGGTCACCGTCGAAAGCAGGTTGCGGTGGGCCTGCTCGAGGGCCTGCGAGGCCTGCACGTAGGCGGCCTCGGCCTCCCTGGTCTTGGCGGTGGTCGCGCCGCCGTGGTAGATAGGCACCGAGACCGTGAGGCCCAGGCTCTGCGTCCAGGCGTTGCCGTCGCGCTGCGAGGCGGTCTGGGTGTTGTAGTCGGTGTAGCCGGTGCCGGCGGAGGCGTTCAATGACACCACAGGCTCGTGCCCGGAGCGGGCGAGCGATATGTTGTCCTTGGCGATGTCGCGGGCGACCGCAGCCTCCTGCAGCGCCAGGTTGTTGCCCTCGGCGTGGCGGATGAGGTTCTTGAGGTCCTGCACCACCGAAGGGGTGCTGAAGCGCTGGGTGTTGAGGTCGCTCAGCTCATCCACGGTCAGCGGGCGGCCGATGAGCGCACGGATCTCCTCGTAGGAGTTGGTCAGGTTATTCTCGGCTGCGATCACCGCGGCGTTGGAGAGGTCGCAGGCGGCCTGGGCCTCGAGCTTGTCGGTCTCGGCGATGAGGCCGACGTTGAACTGCTTC
>Ga0256406_1002969_pt1 | contig 22348 bp, 19 predicted proteins | sample RumenRJG_03DNA_FD_185986 | JGI IMG/M metagenome (GOLD analysis project Ga0256406, IMG submission 185986) | Bovine rumen microbial communities from Lethbridge, Alberta, Canada - RJG_03 | ecosystem: Host-associated > Mammals > Digestive system > Stomach > Rumen | place: Canada: Alberta | collected... | reverse complement strand
GACGAGCTATTACAAGCAAGTATGCGAAAACTAGGAAACCGCCGTGTACCGAACGGTACGCACGGTGGTGTGAGAGGTCGGGATTTCTACTCAGAAATCCCTCCTACTCGATTTCGTTTGGCGTGGTCCGTTTGCCGAAAATTCTCGCAGCTGCAAGAAAAATGATATCTGCATACAGCAGATTGTTAAAAATTTTAAACCTTCACGGCAAACGAGCCACGACCCACGGCAAACGACGTGAACCAAGGGATTGTGCATGATGGCAAAAGCCTTCGTGTGACAATCCCTTTTTGTAGTGAAAGGCGCCCCCTACAGCGATGAACGATGAACGACCAACGACGAACGATCATTTATACCGTACGCGGCGGTTGCCGACGACCATGGTCGGGCTCAGGGTGCGGTAGACCATGTAGGTGAAGAACATGAAGCCGAAGAGGAAGACCAAGGCGTATTCGTCTGTGAGCGGGGCGTCTTTGGTGAAGTACCAGGCACAGGCCAGGGTCAGGATGAGGCTGGCGTACATGGAAATGGTGACGCACCACGTCCGCTGGCCGCGGTCGCGCATCTTATAGAAATCGTGGAATTTGACGTACATGGCGATGGTCCAGGTGACGAGGACGACAGCCAGTACGATGGGGACGATCAAGGGAAGGGGCAGATATGAGGATACGAGAACGAGGAGCATAAGGGCAAAGGTGCTGAGGAAAATCCCTTCCTGGCGTTTCAAATCCTGGCTGGAATCATCAGGGACAGCCGGGCGGTTACGACGAGACATGAGTCATCATCCTTTCTATAGCATTATGTCTCATTATAGCATAGGTTGACTTTCTTTCAACATTATGATAGCGTGAGGAGGTAAGGGCCGCCGTACAAAGGTGTTCGTCATTAACGATGGGACCTTTACTCTCTTTGTTTGATGTTTGACGTTTGATGTTTGGGAATACGGTTTTTTAATTTAAAACCATTTACATCAAACATCAAACTTTTAACTTCAAACGTAAAAGGATGTGTGATTATGCATGCAGTAAAGACATATGATGTCATTATCATCGGGGCTGGTCCGGCCGGTATTTTTACGGCCCTGGAACTGGCCGATAAAGGATTTAAGATTCTCATGGTCGAAAAGGGGCAGGACATACGGGAGCGCATTGCGACGAGCCTGAACAAGAAGGCCCTGCCCAAAGACCGGATGCGCAATGTCGTCTGTGGCTGGGGTGGTGCCGGTGCCTTCAGTGACGGAAAATTGACGCTGACGACGGAATACGGCGGCAACCTCGACGACTACATGTCCAAGGCCGACCTCATGGACAAGATTCGTTACGTCGATGACGTCTACTGCCGTTTCGGCGGTGCCGGCCGTAAAGTCTATGGCGATGAAAACAAAGACCACATCCGCGACATCAAGCGCAAAGCTGCCGCAGCGGACCTGCGTTTCATCCCGGCCCGTATCCGCCATCTCGGGACCGACGTCAACGCTCAGATCCTGACTAACATGCGCGATTTCCTGGAAGGGAAAGTCGACATCATGGCCGATACGGCTGTAGACCATATCGTGGAAGAGAAAGGCGAAATCAAAGGCGTCCTCATCGATGACCAGTTCTATGCCTGCCGTTATCTGGTCAGTGCTCCCGGCCGGGAAGGGTCGGAATGGTTTGTCCATGAAGTCGAAAAGATGGGCCTCAAACTGACGTCCAATGCCGTCGACATCGGCGTCCGCGTAGAAATGCCGGCAGAAGTCCTGGAAACGATTACCGACGTCGTCTATGAATCGAAGCTCATCTATTTCAGCAAATCCTTTGACGACCGGATCCGCACGTTCTGCATGAATCCCTATGGCTTCGTCGTCGAAGAGAATAACGATGGCCTGCTCACGGTCAACGGCCACAGTTATGCCCACAAGAAGAGTGAAAATACGAACTTCGCCATCCTCGTCTCCAAGAAGTTCACGGAACCCTTCCATGAACCGATTAAATACGGGAAGTACATCGCCAATCTGGCCAACATCCTCGGCGGCGGCGTCATCGTCCAGCGCCTGGGCGACTTCCTCGATGGCCGCCGGTCGACGCCGGAACGGATCCAGCGGGGCCTCGTCCGGCCGACCATGCCCGATGCGACACCAGGTGATTTATCGCTGGTCCTGCCGTACCGCCATATGCTGGACATCAAGGAAATGCTGGAAGCCCTCGATGCCGTCGCTCCTGGGGCCAACTCGCGCCATACCTTGTTGTACGGCGTAGAAGCCAAGTTCTATTCCAACCGCCTGGAATTGAGCCACGTCCTGGAAACGAAGATTCCCAATTTCTTTGCCATCGGCGACGGCGCCGGCATCACCCGCGGCCTGGTACAGGCGTCGGCAGCAGGTGTAACTGTCGGTCAGGAAATTTTGCGGCGGGAAGAAACGTAATCTGTCATTCTTTGAACCGGTATCCGGCACCCCAGACGGTCTCGATGTAGATCGGCTTGGCCGGGTCCGGTTCTATTTTTTCGCGGATGCGGTTGATGTGGACCATGACCGTCGCCGTATCGCCTTCGGCGTCGAGGCCCCAGACGCGTTCGAACAGGCGGTCCCGGCTGAAGACCAGGCCGGGATGCTTGGCCAGAAAGACGAGGAGCTCAAATTCGCGGTTGGTCAGGGAGATTTCCTGGCCTTTGACGTAGACCCGGTGTTTGTCGACGTAGATTTCCAGGTCGCCGCTGCGGAGGACTTCGCCGTCGGCCGCTTTCTGCTGGGCCTTTCCCGTCAGCCGTTCGTAGCGCGTGATGTGAGCCTTGACGCGGGCGACGAGCTCTGTCGGGCTGAAGGGCTTGATGATGTAGTCATCGGCACCGAGGCCGAGGCCGCGTATCTTGTCCATGTCTTCCCTTTTCGCCGATACCATCAGGATGGGGACTTCCTTTTCTTCACGGATGCGGCGGCAGATGTGGAAGCCATCGGTCCCAGGCAGCATGATATCCAGCAGGATGAGGTCGAAATCCTCCTGTAAAGCCCGTTCCAGCCCTTTCGTCCCGTCCGTTTCGATGACGCTTTCGATGGCGCTGGCTTCGAGGAAATCCCGTTCCAGTTCAGCAATTTCTATATTATCTTCAATGATCAAGATGCGTTTCATGATAGGCCTCCTCTATTTGTGGCAAGGTGATGACGACCGTCAGGCCCCCGCCTGGCGTTTCTTCTGCATGGATCTGGCCGTGCAGGGTCGTAATGATTTGTTTGACAATGGCCAGACCCAGACCGCTGCCTTTTTTGACATCCGTCCTGGCAGCATCGGTCCGGTAAAAACTGTCGAATAGGCGGGGCAGGTCGGCTGCCGGGACACCGGGCCCGTCGTCGGCAACGGTCAGGACGACGGAATGCCCTGTTTCGGCCAGGCGCAGGTCCAGGTTCACTGTAGGGCACTGCTTGTATTTCAATGCATTCTCCAGCAGATTGTCCAGGACCCGCTGGAACTGCATCCTGTCGATGGCTGTCCGGGCCGGCCCGGATGGCGGCGTGTAATGCAGGATGAGGCCCCGCTCGGCCAGGCGGGCTGTATTTTCAGCGGTGAAGTCGGCGAAATAATCGCGCAGTGAAACTGGTTCCATGGTAAAGGAAACCTGGCCTAAGTCGAGCTTGGAAAAGAGGAACAGCCTGTCGACGAGTTTTTCCAGGGTGCAGGCGTTCTGGTAGATGAGTTCGACATAATGATGGCGCTTTTCGGCGGTTTTGGCGATGCCGACCAGTATCCCGCTGGCATAGCCTTTGAGCAGGGTCAGCGGCGTCGACAGGTCATGGGAAATGCCGGCGATGAGTTCCTTGCGGTTCTGCTCATACTTTTCCTGGGCCAGGCGGGCCGAGCGCAGCTGGCGGCGCATGTGGTCGAAGGCTTCGCAGGTCCGGCCGAGCTCATCGCGCGATGACAGGGTGAGTTCATAGTCGAGGTTGCCTTTTTCGATTTCGGCTGCCGCCGTCCGCAGTGCCGCCAAAGGCGTCAGTATCTGACGGGACAGGACGCGGGACACGATGAGGCCACAGGCAATGATGATGGCACTGGCTGTGCCGACGATGAAGAGGAGCAGGGTCTGGATGACGCTTTTGGCCATGCCTTCACGGATGCCGCTCTTGGCGATGAACGGCGTGTTGCCGGCAGCGATGACCGTTGTCCCGCTGTGGGGGGACGTATAGCGGAAGAAGAAGCCGTCGCCGTCCCAGGTCATGACCGTCTGCTGGCCATGGGCCTTCCACAAGACCCGGTCGGCCAGGCTGCGGAAGTCGATGCCCGGCGTGACATAAGCGACCTGGTCGTTGCGGATGATGGCCGTGGCAATGCCCAGCTCCTCCAGGACCTGGCAGTCTTCACGCATATCCTTGACCTTTAACGGCCCGGGCCGTTCGGCTTTGACGCGCAGGGAACTGACCGTATATTGGATGGACAGGGCCGGCCCTTTTTCCGGCCACAACGTCGTCAAGTCATTGTGAGGCGAAGAGAAACGGAGACCCGAGATGAGCAGGAAACCCAGGACCGTCAAGATGGCGATGGGAACAAAGACCATCGTGAAATTGGCAACGAGCAGGCGGTGCCGCAGTGAAATGTCACGTATACGCAGCATAAGCAGGACATCCTTTCATAGTGATAGTTTTATTATAGAGTGATTCGTGGCTAGTGGCTAGTAGTTCGTGGCTCGTGGTTAAATTTAAAACCATCCGCTAACCACTAACTGCTAGCCCCTAACCACTTAAAAGGGCTTGTCGCACGTGCGACAAGCCCTTTTGAAAGGAGGCCTATTCTTCTATTTCTGTATGGATGACGGAGCCGTTGGTGGCGTCTACTAAGACGTCGTAGCGGACGGAACCCGATGTGACGCGGACTTTATACATGGGGTGGAAAGCGCGTTGCGGCATAGCGCCCTGCGGCATAGCGCCCTGCGGCGGCTGGCCTTTCATGTCAGGCTGGCCCTGGGGCGGTGCCATGGGGGGGACGCCTTGTGTATCGGCCTGGCCATTCGGAGCGGCTTTGGCCGTAGCCCCGGCAGCGGCATCGGTTTTTTCTTCACCCGGACGGCCGGGCTTCATGCCTTCCGGTCCCTGCGGGCGTCCTGCTTCATGGTCTTTGCGGTCTCTCTCTTTTACTTTGTCTTTGCGGTCGCCTTTGCGGCCGTCTTTAGGACCGTGCTTGGCGCTATTCATATCGAAGAGGGCCACTTCTTTGAAATCCAGGTCGCTTTCGTCCTTGCCGATGGCCTGGGCTGCGGCGGCACAGGCTTGGTCTTCGCTGATGAGGGAGACGTTGCGTTGTTCGGCCTGGGCTTTGGTCATCTGGGCCATGGCTTCGACCCGTTCGGCGTGACGGGCTGTGTGCTGGCGGTACAGGTAGTAGTGGCCGCCTGCCGTCGCCAGTACGCAGACGACGCAGAAAGCAGCGGCGATTTTGGCATTGCGGGCCGTGCGGACTTTATGTTTGATCGAAATGAGTGTATCTTGCCATTTTTCCTGGGTCATGATAAATTCCTCCTGTCTTCAATCACTGATTCTTGACTACGAAGACAGTATAAGGGATAAATCTAAAATCGAGCTAAACCAGGCCGTAAGAATTACATAAATGTTGTATAATGAGTTTGTAGTTTGTAGTTTGTAGTTTGTAGTTTGCAGGCTGTAGGGGCGCCCATGTGGGGCGCCCGCCGAGTCCGCCATGTTTTATATAATAGAGAGTGAGGTATCGATCATGAACGATGAACGTTTGAAATTGACTCAAATGGCGTCCTGCTCCGGTTGAGGCGCTAAGTTAGGGCCAGGGACACTGGCTCAATTGTTGGACGGGCTTCCAACACATAAAGATGACCGCCTCCTCGTTGGCTATGATAAGAGCGACGACGCGTCGGTCTACCAGGTGAGCGATGATCTGGCTGTCGTCCAAACGGTCGATTTCTTTCCGCCTATCGTCGACGATCCTTATTTATTCGGTCAGATTGCAGCGGCCAATGCCCTGAGCGACGTCTACGCCATGGGGGCCGAGGCGAAACTGGCCATGAACATCATGTGCGTCAATTTGTCCATGGGCCGCGAAGCCATCCGGGCTATCCTCGAAGGGGGATACCAAAAGGCCTATGAAGGCGGGGTCATCATCACCGGCGGCCATACCATCGAAGATAAGGAGCCGAAGTACGGCCTGTCCGTGACCGGTTTCGTTCATCCGCAGAAATTATTGCGCAATTCGTCGGCCCGGCCTGGCGACGTCCTCATCCTGACCAAGCCCTTAGGCGTGGGTATCTTGATGACAGCTGCCCAGGGCGATTTCGTCGAAGCGCCGCTCCTGCAGCAGCTCTATGACCAGATGGCCCAGCTCAATAAGACGGCCCGGGACATCATGGTCCGCTATGACGTCCACAGCTGTACCGACGTTACGGGCTTCGGCCTGTTGGGCCATGCCTGTGAAATGGCCGATGGCAGCGGGACGACGATTCATTTTCAAGGCGATGCCATTCCCTATCATAAAGAGGCCCTGGACATGGCGGCCATGGGGCTGATCCCGGCCGGAGCGTACCGCAACCGTGATTTCGTCGCCGGCCGGATTGATACGGGCAGCGCCGATAAGCGCTTCATGGATGTCCTCTATGACCCACAGACTTCGGGCGGCCTGCTCATCGCTGTCGCCGAAAAAGACGCAGCGAAGCTGGAACGGGCCCTGAAAGACACGATTCCCTGTGCGGCCGTCGTCGGCTATGTGACCGGGCGGGAGAACTACTCCATCGTCATCGATTGAATCTCTTACGCTTATAGTAGCGGGAGAGATTGGAGAACATTGCTGTTTAAAGACATAGCGATGGATTTCACAGGTATCGAACCTGCAAAATCCATCGCTATACTTATTTTATGGCGGTTAATTCTTCAATGTTCATAGATTCAATCTTTTTACCATATTGTAATAACAAATCCTTGAAATATAGACAAGCCTTAGATAAATAGCGATCTTTATGGTAGATAACCTGAAGATTTTGAACGAAAGGAGTACCTTTTACAATTAACGGAAAGGCGTTGACTGGCTCAGTAAAATTTTCTTTCTGGTTAATGAGACTGGCGCGGGTTGCAAAAAATGCGGCGACACCGCTGGCCCCGACTGCCGTAGCGATTTGTATATACTGGCTGGTCATATAGGTAATGGGAGTAATGCCTGCATCTTTAAAGATGTTTTGAATGGTTTCGCCAAGACGGTTCTGTAAAATGCAGAATGGCAATTGGGCAAAATCAGCCAGGTTTGCGCCTTGGAGAGACTTCTTTTTGATTTTTTCGCTATCCTCGTGAAATGTTTTTTTCAGGAGACTATCGGTGATGCAAAGATATACCTGGTCCCGCATCATGTGTTGTTTGACGAGGTTCGGATTTTCTGATTGAGATAAAGCAATGGCCAGATCTAAATCGCCATCCAGAACGAGTTTTTCCAAAACGGTTGTCGTCGCTTCTTTTAATTCAAGTTCAATCAGCGGGTATTTGGTGGTGAAAATTGGTAATATATAAGGCAGGCAGGCGTTTGAACGTAAAATACTGGCTCCAAAATAAATGAGGCCTCGCTTTGAATGTTTTATGTCAGCCAGGATGTCTTGTAAGTTTTCATTTTCCCGGATTAATTGCTGTGCATAACGAAGTACAAATGACCCGGCATAGGTAAGGGAAAGTTTGGGGTGCCGATTAAGTAGTTTAACACCGTAGTATTCCTCTAAACGAATAATGTGGTTGCTCAATGTTTGCTGAGAGATGTGGATGCGTTCAGCTGTGCGGGTTATATGTAGATCTTTAGCTAATTCTGCAAAATAGTACAGACTGTCTATGTTCATGGATATCATCTCCGTTACAAAAATATTTTGTAAAAAATAATAAATTTAATAGTTTTACTTGTGGAAAGTTTTGAAATATAATCTAGTTGTAAGCAAGAGAACAGGAAATACAAAATATGAACTGATTATACTAATTCATCAAAGGAGAGATTCATTATGGCATGGAAAATTTTATTACCTCAGGAAATCATGGAAGAAGGAGCGCAGTTGTTGAAAGATGCTGGCCATACACTGATCCGTGGCAGAGGTTTTGAAACAGCGGACGTCTTGGCAGATATGAAGGAATATAAACCGGATGCGATGATCGTACGTATTACCCCGATTACCCGCGAAGTCATTGAAGCGAATCCGAATCTGAAAGTTATTGCCCGTCACGGTGCCGGCTTTGATGCATTGGATGTCAAAGCTTGCCATGATAATGGGGTACAGACTTTATATGCTCCTGTAGCGAACAGTACCTCTGTTGCTGAAACAGCCATCATGCTTATGTTTGAATGTAGCCGCAATGTCTTGAAACTGCGTAAGACCTGGGTTCAAGACTATTATAAAGCAAAACTGAAGATTCACAAAACAACTCTTAATGGCAAGACCTTAGGCATCATTGGTTGTGGCAATATCGGCAGCCGTGTAGCAAAGCGGGCTTTAGGGCTGGAAATGAACGTCTTGGCATACGACCCGTATAAACGGGCAGCTGAATTTCCGGAAGGTGTCGAAGTCGTACGCGACTTGAACCGGATTTTTAAGGAAAGTGATTATGTATCTGTGCATACGCCGAATACGCCGCTTACCCGTCAGATGATTAACAAGGAAACACTGGCTATGATGAAATCTTCAGCCTTCCTGATTAACACGGCTCGTGGCGCTTGTGTCAATGAAATGGATTTGTATCAGGCCTGCAAAAATGGAATTATCGCAGGCGCCGGACTCGACGCTATTGCCCATGAACCAGTTGATCCTAACAATCCACTGCTGACATTGGATAATGTCATCATTTATCCGCACATCGGCGGTAACTCTGTGGAAGCGGCCCACCGGGCTTCGTACTTCTCTGCGATGGGCATCGAAGAAGTATATGAAGGCAAAGAACCGACCTGGCCGATTCATGATATTGATTATACGACAGCACCGACATACATGGATATCCGTGTTCCCGATAAGAAACCGGTCGGCATGTTTGATTTTTAATAGAGACGATTAATTTCAGAAATGAGGATATATCATGGATAAAGTACGATTGTTAAAAATAGCAGCTATTGCAGCTGTCATGATAGGCATATGGAATGGTCCTGTGCCGACAGGGTTGGAAGCCGAAACATGGCATATTGTTGCTTTGTATCTTGGATTGTTGATGGGGCTGGTATTCCGGCCCTTCTCGGAACCGGTTGTCACGTTGATCATCGTTGGTCTGGCTTCGATGTTTATGAAAAGCTCGATTCTCCTGCGCGGCTATGGCAATGATATGGCTTGGTTCATCGCTACGGTTACTATCGTTTGTACAGCGTTCATCAAGACCGGGTTGGGAAAACGAATTGCTTATAATTTGCTGATCCGGGCTGGTAACTCTACATTGGGGCTGGGATATATCATGGTCATCACAGACTTGCTCTTGAGTCCGGCAACTGGCTCTAATTCTTCACGTACCAGCATTATTTATCCGATTTTTCAGAATATTGCCCAAGGCATCGGCTCGACAGCTGAAAAAGCACCGCGCAAATTGGGAGCGTTCCTTGAAGTTTTGATGTATGCCAGCTCGCAAACAACATCGGCCCTGTTCCTTACGGGGATGGCTACTAACGCTATTACTGTAGCTCTTATGAGCGAAATGCTTGGTATCAATATGACCTGGGGAACCTGGGTACTGGCTTCAGCCGTTCCTGTTGGCTTGATCCTTTTACTAGCGCCGCTTGTTATCTATAAAATTTACCCACCGGAAATGAAATCTCTTTCCGAAGTGAAACCGTTGGCTCTTAAAGGATTGCAGGAATTAGGTCCCATGTCAACAGCTGAAAAAACGTTGTTAGGCCTCTTTATCCTGGCTATCCTTGGATGGATGTTTGGTCCGATGATTCCGTTTGTTAACTTGAAGATGCAGTATGTAGGTTTTGTCTTCTTGGCCCTGGTCCTGATTACTAAAGTCCTGGACTGGAATGATGTTATCGCTGCTAAAGGGGCTTGGAATATCTTTATCTGGTATGGCGCCTTCTATGGTATTGCCGCTTCCCTTTCTTCTGCTGGTTTTTACACCTGGCTGGCTGATTATATTGGTGGCATCATTGACTTGTCCGTATATAGCGGTATGACCGTTACAGCTGTTCTTGTATTCGTCAGCCTGGCTGTTCGTTATTTCTTCGTATCGAATAGTGCGTTTGTTGCCTCTTTTTACCCAGTATTGTTCATCCTGACCCTGGGAACTCAGGCAAACCCGATGGTTGTTGGACTGCTGCTCGCTTTCTGCTCGCCCCTGGGTGCTCTTCTCACGCATTATGGCAATGGTGCCGGTTTGATTACCTTTGCCTCTGGTTATGTACCGCAGAAAGATTTCTGGCGGGTTGGCACGACGATGGTGGCTATGTCCTTGGTTATTTTGTTCGGCATTGGTGTACCGTATTGGAAACTGGTTGGTCTGTGGTAGAAAGGATGAAAATCTATGTTGGATTATTTGATTACGAATGGACATGTCATCGACCCGGCTAATGGGGTAGATGAAGTTAAAGATATTGCAGTATATAATGGCAAGATTACGCGTTACGAAAAAGGCGAAGAAGCTAAACATGTGATTGATGCTCAGGGGCGATATGTATTTCCCGGTTTAATTGACTCCCATGCCCATATGTTTGCTGAAGGTACGGAAATTGGGATTTATCCAGATTTAGCCTATTTGCCGACCGGTGTAACCGCCGCCGTAGATGCCTCCTGTGGCGTAGCGAATTACAATTTATTTCGCAAGACTATTATTGCCCGTAGTAAAGTAACGATTAAGAGCTTTTTGCAAGTTTGTTCTGCTGGCTTGGTCACGACAAGCTATCATGAAAATATCAATCCTAAATATTTCAATCCTGAAAAAATGGATCGCATTTACCATGAAAATGAAGATAATATATTAGGTCTGAAAATCCGGCAAAGCGAAGAACTGGCTCAGGGTTTGGGAATTGAACCGTTGAAAGAGACCGTCCGCATTGCGAATAAAATTGGCTGCCCTGTAGAGGTCCATTGTACGAATATTCCGGTCCCGACGAAAGAAGTATTAGATGTACTTCGTCCCGGTGATATTTTTGAACACGTCTACCAAGGAGCTAAAAATACAATTCTTGATGATAATGGAAAGCTCTATGACTGTGTCATAGAAGCCAGGAAACGAGGTATTATCTTCGATACTGCTGAAGGCCGCAAACATGGTGACTTCACGATTATGAGGAAAGCTATGGAACAAGGATTCATCGCGGATATGTGCAGTACGGACCTGGTTCTCGGCAGCATGTACAGACGTTCTATTTTTTCCCTTCCTAATCTGATGTCCCGTTATATTTGCATGGGCATCCCGATGCAGAAAGTCGTAGAAATGTCGACAGCTCGCCCGGCTAAACTGATGAAGATGGAAGGTGTTATCGGTTGCCTTTCTGAAGGAGCCCATGCAGATATTGCTATCTTTGACTGGATAGATTTGCATCAAACTTATTTAGATTGGAAAGGTGAAAAATTTGTTGGCACGAAGCAGTTGAAGCCAGAGATGACCATCAAAGATGGACAGATTGTATATTGTGCGCCTGATTACATCTACGAACCAGATCGTAAATAAGAAATCAATTCCGCATATTTAGAAAATATAATCAATTATTGGTATATAGGAGGAACTCATCATGTGTGTAGGTTTTCGTATTTTCACTAAAATCAATCGTCCTGAAAAAGAACTCATAGAAGCATTCAAAGGACTTCCGGCAGCCAATGTTGCCGATGTTATGAGCCGTTTCTTCTGTGTGAATTCGGCGATTAAATCGTTCAATAACAAACCGTTGCTGGGGACTGCTTTTACTGTTCGTGCCCGCATTGGTGATAACTTATTACTGCATAAAGCCATCGCAATGGCTCAGCCAGGCGACGTTATCATCGTTGATGGCGATGGTGATATCTCCAATGCCTTTTGTGGCGATATCATGATGACGGAATGCCAGTCTTTGGGTATTGCTGGGGTCATCATTGATGGCGCCGTACGCGATAAAGCTGATCTGGAAAAACTGGATATGCCCGTTTATGCTCGTGGCGTCATGCCGAAAGGTCCCTTCAAAGATGGACCGGGTGAAATCAATGTGCCCATTTCCTGTGGTGGTGTTGTCGTAAACCCCGGTGATATTGTCATTGGTGACGCTGATGGTGTCGTCATTGTGCCACCTAAACAGGCTAAGGAAATCGCCGCTAAAGCGTGGAAGAAGCATGAGACTGAAGCAGCTAGTCTGGAACAAATTGCGAATGGCCGACGTGATAAATCCTGGGTTGATAAAGCCCTGGAAGCTAAAGGCTGTGAAATTATTGATGACTACTACCGTGCCTAACCGTAATCTATACAACGGATGATACAAAAATACCGATGAGTAACATGATGTTGCTTGTCGGTATTTTTGTTTATGTTGTTCATGGAAATATAAAATTAGAAAACACGTGCTCACAAAAATATTTTGTAAAAAATAATAAAATTCATAGTTTTACTTGTATATGATTTTAAAATATAATGTAGTTGTAAACAAAAGACATGATATACATTACATATAATTATTACAATTGATTTATAAAAGGAGAGACGCATTATGGCATGGAAAATTTTATTACCTCAGGAAATCATGGAAGAAGGAGCGCAGTTGTTGAAAGATGCTGGCCATACACTGATCCGTGGCAGAGGTTTTGAAACAGCGGACGTCTTGGCAGATATGAAGGAATATAAACCGGATGCGATGATCGTACGTATTACCCCGATTACCCGCGAAGTCATTGAAGCGAATCCGAATCTGAAAGTTATTGCCCGTCACGGTGCCGGCTTTGATGCATTGGATGTCAAAGCTTGCCATGATAATGGGGTACAGACTTTATATGCTCCTGTAGCGAACAGTACCTCTGTTGCTGAAACAGCCATCATGCTTATGTTTGAATGTAGCCGCAATGTCTTGAAACTGCGTAAGACCTGGGTTCAAGACTATTATAAAGCAAAACTGAAGATTCACAAAACAACTCTTAATGGCAAGACCTTAGGCATCATTGGTTGTGGCAATATCGGCAGCCGTGTAGCAAAGCGGGCTTTAGGGCTGGAAATGAACGTCTTGGCATACGACCCGTATAAACGGGCAGCTGAATTTCCGGAAGGTGTCGAAGTCGTACGCGACTTGAACCGGATTTTTAAGGAAAGTGATTATGTATCTGTGCATACGCCGAATACGCCGCTTACCCGTCAGATGATTAACAAGGAAACACTGGCTATGATGAAATCTTCAGCCTTCCTGATTAACACGGCTCGTGGCGCTTGTGTCAATGAAATGGATTTGTATCAGGCCTGCAAAAATGGAATTATCGCAGGCGCCGGACTCGACGCTATTGCCCATGAACCAGTTGATCCTAACAATCCACTGCTGACATTGGATAATGTCATCATTTATCCGCACATCGGCGGTAACTCTGTGGAAGCGGCCCACCGGGCTTCGTACTTCTCTGCGATGGGCATCGAAGAAGTATATGAAGGCAAAGAACCGACCTGGCCGATTCATGATATTGATTATACGACAGCACCGACATACACGGATGTCCGTGTTCCTGATAAGAAACCGGTCGGCATGTTTGATTTTTAATAGGCAATCCTAACATTATTTTTATGAACGGGATTGAAAGTAAGGCCGAGGACAACCGCCTTTTTTCAACAGAACGTGAAGGAGAATTCCTGCAGAATGATGGAATTGTCCTGGAGAGGAGTGCATCATTATGCAGGATGCTTCTAAAATAAAAACATATCGTGTAAAATTAATTGCTGTATTGTTTGTTTGTATGGTTGTCATGGGGTTGGATCGCAGCAGCATAAGTGTGGCGGCCCCAGTTATCATGGACGAACTGGACATTGCTCCCACTCAGATGGGATTGTTGTTATCGGCTTTCTTTTGGTCCTATACAATCTGCAATATTCCGGCTGGCCGGTTAGCTGACCGATTTGGTGCGAAAAAAGTACTAGGTGGTGCTGCCGCTATCTGGTCAGTGGCGTCTGCCCTTACCGGGGGTATGCCCCATCTTATTGGCCTGATGATAGCCCGTATGGGAGTTGGCGTTGGCGAAGCCGGCGTTTTTCCCACGATGGCTAAAATTGCTGCTGAACAGTTCCCCGGTCGGGAAAGAGCAACGGCGACAGGATGTTATCTGGCCGGCGCCCGCTTAGGATATGCATTGACTCCCGTAGTCATCGGTTTCCTGATTGCTCAGTTCAACTGGCGTCTGGCTTTCATTGTTACGGGTGTTGGCAGCTTGTTATTTTGTCTGTTTTGGTTCTTCTGGTATGATGAAAATGAAGGTCGTGTTATTGGCAAATCTGTGGAAAGCAAGGTGCAGATGGAAAAGCAGCCAGTTCCTTGGCTGCAATTAGTAACAAACCGCACGATCCTCGGGTTATTTGTTGCCAAGTTTGGCGCCAATTACTTGTACTTCATGTTTTTGACATGGATTCCAGCTTATCTGGTCATGGAACGGGGCTTCTCTGTATTAGAAATGGGTTTTTACGCATCCCTTCCTTTTGTCGTAGCGTTTATTACACAACCTTTGACCGGTTTTATCTCAGACTTCATTATCCGCAAAGGATTTAGTAAGACCATTGCCCGTAAAGGCGTACTTGTAGCTGCGCAGGCATTATCAGCCACCATTATTGCGGTAGCGTTTGTTGAAGACCCGATGATTGCTATGCTGATCCTGACCATTAATATAGCGGCGGCTTCTACGATTGGCGGTATGATGCAGACTATGGCTAGTGAAGTTTCTCCCTTAGGCATGTCGGCAACGGTTACCGGCGCTATGAATACTGTCGGCGCTATCGCTGGCGTTTTAGCACCCACAGTAACAGGCCTCATCGTGGAAATGACAGGCTCCTTCCAAATGGCCCTGGTCGTGGCGGGCGGCTTGATTGCAATTGCTGCAGCAATTATCCTGTTTGTTATCCAGAAAATAGAACCAATTAAATTGAATATTAAGACTGTAAAAAAAAACAATCCTGAAAAAATAGGCTGTGAAATAACAGAATCTCGATAAGAAAAAGCCGCGTTCTCCAATGAGTGACGCGGTTTTTGCTAATTTCTCGATATAATATTTTAAAAATCCCCGGCACATCAGTGCAGCTAAGAAGGACTGCTTAATGTTGATGGCATTGGTCGACAGAATACAGAAAAATACATAGGGAGATTCCCATGCCGAAGAGGAAGGGAGCTTCTGGCGAAATTACGATAAAACTTGTAAAAACGGCTACCTTCGGCGCCTCAGATAGTGTATAATAAAACTGGTGAGTTTTTTTACCGTACTCATGTCAACTACAAAGGAGAGATCAACTGTGATTGAACGCTATACGAAACCGGAAATGGGTCATATTTGGACAGAATACAATGAATGGGATACGATGAAACAGGTCGAAATCCTGGCTAGTGAAGCACAGGCCGAACTGGGCAACATCCCGAAAGAAGCGGCTAAAGAAATTCGCGAAAAAGCTGCTTTTTCTGTCGACCGTATCCATGAAATCGAAGCGGAAACACACCATGACATTGCGGCTTTCGTCTCGACGCTTTCGGAAAACATCGGTGAAGCCGGCAAATATGTACACCTCGGCCTGACTTCGACAGACGTCAAAGATACGGCTCTTGGCTACATGCTCAAACAGGCTTCGGATATCCTCATCAAGGACTTGGAAAACTTCCATGCCGTATTGCGCCGCCGTGCCGTTGAATTTAAGTACACGCCGTGCATCGGCCGTACTCATGGCATCCACGCCGAAGCCACGACGTTCGGCCTCAAGCTGTGCAACTGGATGGCTGAAATCGAACGCGACATCGACCGCATGAAACATGCTAAGGAAACGATTTCCGTCGGCAAGATTTCCGGTGCTGTCGGTACCTATGCCGACATTGATCCCTTTGTTGAAAAATATGTCTGCGAACACCTCGGCATCGCTCCTTCGCCGATTTCGTCCCAGACCTTGCAGCGTGACCGCCATGCCGAATACGTAACGACCCTGGCTGTCATCGCCAGCTCCATCGATAAAATGGCTACGGAAATCCGTCATCTCCAGCGCACGGAAGTCCGCGAAGCCGAAGAATATTTCAGCCCCAAGCAGAAAGGTTCTTCCATCATGCCTCACAAACGTAATCCTATCACTTGTGAACGCATGTGTGGCTTAGCCCGCGTCATCCGCGGCAATGCCCAGGCAGCCCTGGAAGACGTCGCCCTCTGGCACGAACGCGATATTTCCCATTCGTCTGTCGAACGCGTCATCCTGCCGGACAGCACGATCGCCCTGGATTACATGCTCCAGACCTTCACCCGCGTCATCGACAAGCTCCTGGTCTATCCGGACAAGATGATGAAAGACCTCAACCTCACAGGCGGCCTCATCTACAGCCCGATCATCCTCAACACACTCGTTGAAAAGGGCGCTGTCCGCGAACAGGCTTACCGCTGGGTACAGCGCAATGCCATGAAACGCTGGCTCGAAGGGGAAGACTTCCTGGAAAACCTGAAGAAAGACGAAGACGTCACGAAATACATGACGGCAGAAGAAATCGAAGGCTGCTTCGATGTCAAGAAGATGCTCAGCCACGTCGACACCATCTTCGCACGTTTCGGAATTTAAGTAAATGTTTGACGTTTGAAGTTTGACGTCGCATCAAACATCAAACATTCAACATCAAACTCATGAAGAGCTGTTGCATCCTATGTGACGGCTCTTTTTTATTGATAATAACCCCAAAAGGAGGTGCCCTTATGTATTATTTCGATAATGCGGCGACGACGGCGCAGAAGCCGGATTGTGTTGCCAAGGCTGTTTACCAGGTCCTGTCTTCAGGGACCGTCGGCAACCCGTCCCGCGGGGCCCACGGATATGCCCTCAGGGCCTATGGCCTCGTCTTGCAGGCCAAGGACGACGTGAAGGCCTTGTTTCACTGCGGGCCGGAATACGACGTCGCTTTCACGCACAACTCGACGGCGGCTTTGAACATGGTCCTCAAAGGACTCATCCGTCCGGGCGATGGCGTCTTGACGACGTCGTGGGAGCACAATGCCGTCTTGCGGCCGTTGTATCAGCTGGAAAAAGAAGGCGTATCCCTGGCTTTCATCGGCAGCGACCAGCCCAGCGGGGCCTTGCAGTACGATACGATGGAAGCTCTGCTGACGCCGCAGACAAAATGGTTCGTCTGCAACCACGCTTCCAATGTCACCGGCAATGTCCTCGATTTGCCCCGCATCAAGGCCTTTTGCCGGCGCCACCATCTGGGACTCATCGTCGATGTGTCCCAGACGGCCGGTGCCATTGACGTCGACTTGTCCGACGGCATCGTGACGGCGGCCTGTTTTACGGGCCACAAGTCGCTGTATGGTCCCGGCGGGACGGGAGGCATTGTCATCCGCCGCGATGCCGTCGTGACGCCGTACATCACCGGCGGCGACGGCGTCCATTCCTTTGAACGGGAACAACCAGGGGCTATCCCTGGCGTCTTTGAAGCGGGGACGGCCAATGTCGCCGGCATTGCCGGTCTCGATGCCGGGATTCGATATATCCTGGACAAAGGCGTCGCCGCTGCCGCCGCACATCAGCAGGAGCTGGCCCGGATTTTCGTCCCCGCCGTCCAGGCGATTTCCGGTATCCGCCTGTATGGCGATTTTTCCGGCCCCCGCGTCGGCGTCTACAGCCTCAATGTGGGCGAGGCAGAATCGGCTGTCGTCAGCGACGTCCTCTGGCAGACGTACCACATGGCGACGCGTCCGGCCTACCATTGTGCGCCCCTCATCCACCGTTCCCTGGGGACGGCCGTCCAGGGAACGGTGCGCTTTTCCTTTTCCCAATTCACGACGGAAGAAGATGTCCGGGCCGCTGTGCAGGCCTTGCAGGACATTTCAGAGCTGTAAGCTTTTTTCGCAATTTGCCGGGAAAACTTGACTGCTTTGGTATAGTAATATATAATGGAATTAGTCATAAAAGGCAAATAGTCAAAAGGAAAGGTGGAATCTCTTATGGAATATAAATTCACAGCCGATAATTTTCAGCAGGAAGTCTTGAACAGCAGTCAGCCGGTCATGGTCGACTTTTTCGCTAACTGGTGCGGCCCTTGCCAGATGATGGGACCGGTCATCGCCAACTTGGCCGAAGAATATGCCGGCAAAATCAAGATCGGTAAGATTAATGTCGACGAAAATCCGGGCGTAGCCCAAGCCTATGAAGTAGCCACGATTCCGAACCTGGTCTTCTTTAAAGACGGGAAAGTGGTCAACCGCGTCATCGGCGTCGTCCCGGATAATGTATTGAAAGAAAAATTAGACGCTTTGCTCAAATAAGAAGCTAGCGCCGGAGGAGGATTTTCATGAAAAATTATTCCTATACGACACAGGGAACCTGTGCCCGTCAGATTACCTTCAGCCTGGAAGATGGCAAATTGCATAACGTCCATTTCGCAGGCGGCTGTCCCGGCAATACCCTGGCCCTGAGCAAATTGCTGGAAGATACCGATGCGGCCCGGGCTGTGAAGCTCTTGAAAGGGAATCCCTGTGGCGATCGCGGGACCTCCTGCGCCGATCAGCTGGCCATCGCCGTAGAACAGGCCCTGAAACAGGGCGCCTGATGGCTGGGGAAACGTATGGCATCGCCCTGGTCCCGTCGACGCGGCAGGCCATGGAAGGTGAAGCGCTTGCCAAAGCCGCCGGACTAGCCGTGCGCATCATTCCGACGCCGGGGAAGCTCGACGCATCGTGCGGTTTTTCCCTGCGCTATGAACTGGCTGATGAAGCGGCCCTGACAGCCCTCCTCGATGAGAAGGGGCTGGCATGGGCCGCTTTATATCATGCCTGCCGCCGGGGGCTGCGCGTCACCTATACTAAATGTAAAGAGGGATGATAAGATGGCCAGACATATCGTTATCGGCACAGCCGGTCATGTCGATCATGGCAAGACGACGCTGGTCCGTGCCTTGACCGGGATCGAGACGGATACGACAGCCGAAGAAAAGAAACGGGGATTGACGATCAACCTGGGCTTTGCCTGGCTCGACCTGCCAGATGGTACGCGGGCCGGTATCGTCGATGTACCCGGTCATGAAAAGTTCATCAAGAATATGGTCGCCGGCCTGCCGGGCCTCAATCTGGTCCTGCTCGTCGTCGATGCCAACGAAGGGGTCATGCCGCAGACGAAAGAACATCTCGACATCTTGACCCTTCTTGGCGTACATCGATTCATCATCGTCGTCACTAAAGCCGATACCGTCGATGAAACCCTGCTCGGCCTGGCCCTGCAGGATATCCGCCAGAACCTGGCCGATACGGCAGCGGAAGACGCGCCTATCGTCGTCACTGATGCCATCAGCGGCCGCGGGCTGACAGAACTGGTCGCTGAAATCCAGGAAATGGCCGCGTCTTTACCCGGCGAGACAGCCCGGGGGACAGGGCGCCTCAATGTGGACCGGTCTTTTTCCATCAAGGGCTTCGGGACGATTGTCACGGGTACTCTCATCGACGGTCCCATGACTAATGGTGGTGAGGTCTGGCTCTATCCTGGCGGCCGTCGCCTGCGTATCCGCAACATGCAGGTCCATGATCGGGATGTATGGCAGGCAGAGCCGCCGCAGCGGACGGCCTTGAACCTGGCGGGCATTTCCAGTGGAGCCATCCATCGCGGCGATGTCCTCTGTACGGCAGCGGATTTTGCTGCGACGCGGATGATCGATGCCAAAGTGACCTGTCTGGCCGATGCAGAGCCACTCTTTTTATGGCAGCGCATGCGCCTCCTCGTAGGGACGCGGGAAGTCATGGCCCGTATCGTGCCCTTAGGGGCCGAACAGATTGCCCCTGGGACCGATGGCTTTTTACAGCTGCGCCTGGAAGCGGATGAAATCTATGTAAAGGCCGGGGACCGCTTCATTTTGCGGACTTTTTCGCCTATGCATACCGTAGCCGGCGGGGAAATCCTCGACGCCCACCCTAAAAAACACCGCCGCTTCAAAGATGACGTAGTGACCAGCCTGGAAGCCCGCGATGCCGGCCTGACAAATGATGTCGTCGCCGGTTTCCTGCGCCTGCGCCAGGTCCCCTTTACACAGGCCGGCGTCATTGCCGGAGCGGTGGACCTGCCTTTGGATAAGGTGGAAATCGCTCTGGACCATTTACGCCAAGCCGGGATAGTCCGCCGGACCCGTCAAGGATATATCCATCGTGACGTCTATAAGGCCTGGCAGGCCAAGGCCTTGCAAGTCCTCTTGGCCTATCATAAGGAGAAACCGTTACAGCCGGGGATTCCCCAGCCGGTCTTCCGGAGCCGCCTGGGGCTCGATGAAAATGACGGGACGGCCTTGCTGCGGCTGTTGACGGCTGGCGGCGTCTGCCGCTTATCCCGACAATGCGTGGCGGCAAAACAATTCCGAATTACTTTTTCCCCGTCCCAGCGGAAATTGCAGTCGGCTATTGAAAAGAAGCTGGACCACAGCGGCTATGTACCGGTCCCTGTACGGGAAATCCTGGCGCTGGGCAAGGAAGCGCCTGCTGTTGCCGACGCCCTGAGTGGCAAGAGCCTCGTCTTTTTATCGAAAGATTTCGTCTTGTCCAAGCGGTTCCTGACGGAAGCTGCCCGAAAGGCCTGCCAGTCTTTGCAGACCGGGAATCTCCTGACTTTGGGTGATTTCCGCGATGCCCTGGCCATCAGCCGCAGCCAGGCCCTGCTCATCCTGGAGTATATGGACCGATGCGGAATCACCTGCCGCGTCCGTGACGGGCGCCTGGCCGGACCGCAGGCTCGGAGATATGAAGGGAAAGGGGAATCTGACCATGGATGAAACACGGCAGCAGCTGCTGCGTCAGCTGCCGGATGTAGATCATTTATTGCAGCGGCCGGCCTTACAGATCTGGCAGGAACGGAAGTCTCGTCAGGCCGTCCGCAATGCCGTCCGGGCTGAGCTGGATAAACGGCGCCAGGCCATCTTGACCGGCCAGTGGGACCAGCCGTTTTCCGGCGAAGTCTTCGACCAGGCTGTCGTTTCCCGCCTGCAGGCTGAAGGACGGGGCCATCTGCGCCGGGTCATCAATGCGACGGGGACCATTCTGCATACGAACCTCGGGCGGTCTGTCTTCAGCCCGGAATTGGCCCGGCACATTGGCGAACTGGCCTGCCACTACAGTAACTTGGAATATGACCTGGCTTCGGGCAGGCGGGGGTCGCGGTACGACCATGTCCGGGGGCTCCTCTGTGACCTGACCGGCGCTGAAGATGCCCTGGTCGTCAATAACAATGCCGCTGCCGTCCTCTTGACTTTGTCCAGCCTCGCTGCGGGGAAGGAAGTCATCATCTCGCGGGGGGAACTCGTTGAAATCGGCGGGTCTTTCCGCATCCCCGACGTCATCGAGCAAAGTGGTGGCCGTATCCGTGAAGTCGGGACGACCAATAAGACCCACTTGGCCGACTACCAACGGGCCCTTGGCGAGGATACGGCGGTCCTCATGAAAGTCCACACCAGTAATTACCGTATCATCGGTTTTACGGAAAGCGTCTCGCCGGCAGCCTTGGCCGGACTGGCCCATGACCACGGCCTGCCCTGTCTCCACGATGCCGGCAGCGGCTTATTCGTGGACTTAGAAACCTTTGGCCTGCCTCATGAACCGACAGTTGGCGAAGTCCTGGCGGCTGGCTGTGACGTCGTGACCTTTAGCGGCGACAAGCTCCTGGGCGGTCCTCAGGCGGGTATCATCGTCGGAAAAGCGGCCTATCTGGAGGCCATGAAACATCATCCCCTGCTGCGGGCCCTGCGCGTCGATAAGATGACCCTGGCCGGTTTAGAAGGGACGCTCCAGTCCTATCGCGACGGTACGGCGGCCCGTCAGATCCCGACCCTGCGCTGCCTGGCCCAGACAGAGGACGAGATAAAGGAACGGGCGGAACGGCTGTTACAATTCCTGCATACCGATGACCTGCCGGCCTGTGTCTCATTGCGTCCGATAGACGACTGCATCGGCGGCGGTGCCTGCCCGGATGTCGTCCTGCCGGGCTGGGCCCTGGCCATAGAAGCCGATGGCATGACCCCGGAAGAAATGGAACGCCGCCTGCGTCACGCCGACCTGCCCGTCATCGTCCGCGTCCAGTACAACGCCGTTGTTTTGTCCCTGCGCACCCTCGGCGATGACGAACTCCAGGACGCCTCTCGTATCGTGCGGGAAGCGTTGGGAGTTTAACCTGATTCTGCAAGAAGTCTCCCGCCTCTTTAGGCGGTGAGATGAATTGCAGGTTTTTCTGAGGGCTCGATGCCATCAGAAAAACAATAGCTTCACAAGTTGATTTGCAGTATAATCAGTA
>Ga0256406_1002968_pt1 | contig 22349 bp, 22 predicted proteins | sample RumenRJG_03DNA_FD_185986 | JGI IMG/M metagenome (GOLD analysis project Ga0256406, IMG submission 185986) | Bovine rumen microbial communities from Lethbridge, Alberta, Canada - RJG_03 | ecosystem: Host-associated > Mammals > Digestive system > Stomach > Rumen | place: Canada: Alberta | collected... | reverse complement strand
CTCCTTCTTTACTTGAATGCAGCTGACAGACCGCATTCAAAGTGTAGCAGGAGGATTTTTTCTGTTCAAATGTAAAACATATCCGGAACCACTCGCCTAGCGAGTGGTTTTACCTAAATACAAAAAGAGGATGCATCGCCCACAAGGCAATGCATCCTCAAATTATTTTTTCAATTCCGAATCATCCGCCCGCGGCAGATGACCGCACGCAGCTCCAGCGTGTCTCTGTCCACAATGAGCACGTCAGCCTGCTTTCCGAGGGAAATGCTTCCCACCTCGTGCTGAACGCCCAGATAACGAGCCGGGGTCAGAGTGGAGGCGAGAACAACGTCCTCCAGAGGAATTCCCATTTCCCGCACCGCTGTCACCATGCAGTCGTAGAGGTTCGTGACACTGGCGGCAATGGCGCCGGACGCGAGCTGCGCCAGCTTGCCTTTGACGAAGACGTCGTGTCCGCCGAGGGAGTATTTCCCGTCCGGCATGCCGGTGGCCTCCATACTGTCACTGATAAGGCAGATACGCTTTGCTCCGAAAATACGAAAGGCGTTGCGAACCATGCTCGGATGGTTGTGTATGCCGTCGGCAATGAGCTCAACGGTGCAGTCCGGGTCGTCGCTGGCGGCTCCGATGGGGCCAGGCTCCCGGTGCTGGAATGGGGCCATGGCGTTGTACATGTGGGTCAGGTGGTGTGCGCCGTGGTCCATGGCAGCGCGGGCCGTGTCATAGGTGCATGCAGTGTGGGCGATGGACACCCGGATCCTGTCTGGCACCGCGTCGATAAATGGCAGCGAGCCCGGGAGCTCCGGCGCGAGGTCACAGATGCGCAGCTGATTGCCGGACAGCTCGTCCAGTTCCCGGAGGAGGTCAATATCCGGCGGAATAAGCGCCGAGGTCTCCTGGGAACCGCATTTCTCCTTGGAGAGGAACGGGCCCTCGAGGCGGTAGCCGAGAACCGAGGCACCATTGTGGTCCTCCGCACAGTACTGTTTGATGGAGCGCGCAATGTTGCGGAGCTGGTCAGCTGGGAGGGTCATGGTTGTCGGCACAAAGGAGGTAATTCCATGGTACGCCTCATACTGGGCAACGGTGCTGAGGGAGTCCACGGAGGCGTCCGAGCAGTCAGCATTCAGAGCGCCGTGCAGGTGCAGATCCACGAGGCCGGGGATGACGTAGCAGTTTCGGGCATCATATAGGTCGGTGTCTTCGCAGAAGGCAGAGAAGCGGCCGCCGCGGATACGTACTGTCCGCTCCATGAACTGGCCGTCCTCCCGGAATACCAGACCGTTTTCAATTCGCATAGAACTGCCACCTCCCAAAGATGTAGAATTCTATTATACAGAAATCGCTTTTGTTAGACAACAAAGGATACGCGCTGTATAATAGAGGAAATTTTGCAGAAAAGGAGGAGATCCCTTGAAAAAACTGCTTTCTCTGCTTCTCAGTCTCTCCGTTGTGCTGTCCATGACTGCGGTCGTGGCACTGGCGGCCAACCCCTTGAGCCGCAGTGACTTTTCCTACGGCGGACGGGAGGTCAAAAACTATAAGAATTTCGTGCCCCGGGTCCTCGAGGGGGGAGACGCGTTCTACTATTTTGTGGAGCCCAGTGATTATTGCACCAAGGCAAATCGCGGAATCAATATCGGAAGCAACTACTCCAAAATTGGTGACGCCTATGGGCGCGCCAAGGTCGTGAAGCTCTCGGAGTCCTCTATGCCGGAGTACGCCAAGGGCGACTTCACATCCCACAGTCGTATGCGCTACACCTACAAGGAGTCCGGTAAGACGTTCTATAAGACGTTCTACATTGGCTGGAGCGGCGCCAAGGGCACAGTCACCTGTGTGGAGTACACAAATAAATAATGAAGTGCCTCATTGCGGGTTCCTTTTCGAAGGAGCCCGTACTTTTTTGTCTCTCATTCGCGATTTACCCCTCTAATGCGTTATAATAACAATGTATATTCGAAAAAGTCTCAGGAAAGGACGTTCTGAGAAATGTCAAAACAGTTTGTAATGGGGAACGAGGCCATGGGCCTGGCCGCGGTGGCGGCCGGTGTCCGCTGTGTGGCCGGTTACCCTGGAACCCCCTCCACCGAGGTGCTGGAAACCGTGGCCAAGAACAATCCCGGTGACATCCATGTGGAGTGGTCGGATAACGAAAAAGCGGCTATGGAAGTTGCTGCCGGCGCATCATTTGCCGGGCAGCGCAGCATGGTCACCATGAAACAGGTTGGCCTGAATGTGGCCACGGACCCGCTCATGTCCCTCTCGTATGTGGGCGTTGAGGGCGGCATGGTGCTCATTGTCGCCGACGACCCGGGCCCCATCTCGAGTCAGACGGAGCAGGACACCCGGACCTTCGGCCAGTATTCCAAGATTCCGGTACTGGATCCGAGCTCTCCGGAGGAGGCCTATGCCATGGTCACCGAGGCGTTTTCGCTGTCGGAGCGGTATCACATCCCTGTCATTGTCCGTCCGGTCACCCGTGTGGACCACGGCTGTGGTGTTGTCGACATTGCGGAGCGGGGCGCGCTGCGGGAGGACACCGGCTTTGTCCGGGACCCGGGCCGCTGGGTCATCTTCCCCAAGCTCTCCAACCGTAGCCACAAGGCTATATTTGAGGAGCGTCTACCGGGACTTGCCAAGGAGTACTCGGGAAGTCCGTTTAATCGACTGCAGGGAAAAGGTACCAAGGGTATTATCACTAGCAGTATCAGCTATGAATATGTTATGGAAGCCCTGAACGGCTACGAGGACGTCAAGGTCCTCAAGGTTGGCACAGCATATCCTTTCCCGGAACCCCTCGTTCTGGACTTCTTAGATGGCCTCACGGAGGTCCTCGCTGTCGAGGAGCTTGATCCGTATCTTGAGGATCAGCTGTTCCGCACCATTGGCCGTAACGGCCTCTCTACTAAAGTGTATGGAAAATACTCCGGGCATATTCCCGCCTCGGGTGAGAATACCGCGGAGCTCGTTGCCGCAGCACTCCACCGTTTTCTGGGGCAGGAGGCCGACGGTTGTCTCCTCACTGTACCAGAGGGGAGTGCGGCACTGCCAGATCAGGAACTGGCCCCGGCACCAGATCTTCCGGTTCGTCCTCCGGTCCTGTGCGCAGGCTGTTCCCACCGCTCTTCGTTCTATGCGGTCAAACAGGCTATGAAGGGTAAGAAGGCTGTTTTCACCGGAGACATCGGCTGCTACACTCTTGGAAACGCAGCACCGCTCAACATGGTGGACACCTGCCTCTGCATGGGTGCTGATATAACCCAGGCACAGGGCCTTTATCACGCGGAGCCAGACAAGAAGTATTTTGCTTTCATTGGCGACTCGACATTTTTCGCCAGCGGCATTACCGGCGTTATCAATGCGGTCTATAACCAGGCGGAACTCACCGTCTGCATTCTCGACAACTCCACCACTGCCATGACTGGACACCAGCCCCATCCGGGCACCGGCGTCACTATGATGGGGGAGCGGGTCAATCCCGTTGACATGACCAAAGTCCTGCAGGGCTGCGGTGTTGAGACCGTAATCACAGTGGACCCCATGGACTTGGATAAGGCAGTTGAGACAGTAAAGACGGTCTCGGAGAAACCGGGTGTAAAGGCCATCATCTTTAAGCACCCGTGTGCGGCCATTGTGAAGAAGCCGGATGAGGTCTGCGAAGTAAATCGCGGGACCTGTATTGGCTGTTCCCGCTGCATTCGCGAAATCGGATGTCCCGCCATCTTTCTGGATGACGGAAAGGCCCGCATCGACCCGGGTCTCTGTACCGCCTGCGGGCTCTGCACTTACCTCTGCCCGGTGGATGCCATCCATGTGACAGGAGGTGCAGACGCATGAACAACAATATTTTGATCTGCGGCGTCGGCGGCCAGGGCATTGTCCTGGCATCCAAGCTCATTGCTCTCTCCGCCATGGACCGGGGTCTCATGGCCCGCAGCGCCGAGACCATTGGTATGTCCCAGCGGGGCGGCTCCGTTGTGAGTCATGTCCGAATTGGCGACGAAGTCCATTCTCCCATGATCAGCACTGGTCAGGCCGACCTCATTTTGGGCTTTGAACCCGGTGAGGCACAGCGGTGCCTGCCATACCTGAAGCCGGACGGGGCTATTGTCGTGTGCAGGCAGTCTGTGGTGCCGGTCACTGCATCGCTCGGCATGGGGAATTATGAAGGGGAGAAGACGCTTTCCTATCTGCAGCAGGCCTCCGACGACGTCATTCTTGTGGACGCCGCCACGCTCTGCCGCAAAGTGGGGTCCCCCAAGGTGCTGAACACCATTATGCTCGGCGCAGCGGTCCGGAGCGGCAAGCTGGCACTGACCCTTGACGAACTCGAGCGCGCCATCCGGACACGGCTTCCGGAGAAATTCCAGCAAATGAACTTGACCGCCCTCCATCTGGGAGCGGAACAGGAGGAGATCATATGAAGATGACAGACCTGCAGCTGCAGCAAATCAAGGATCAGCTGCACCGCATCAACCGGGTCGACGGCTGCTTCTACAAGGAGAAGCTCAAGGGCTTTGACATTGAGGGCATCCGCAGCCAGGAGGACTTCGAGAAACTCCCGTTCTCCGAGAAGGCGGACCTGCGGGACGCCTACCCGCTGGGGCTCTCTGTGGTCCCGGAGGAGGAAATCGTCCGCATCCACTCGTCATCGGGCACCACCGGCACCCCGGTCATCATCCCCTATACCCAGAAGGACGTGGATGACTGGTCCACACAGTTTGCCCGCTGCTATGAGATGGCCGGCATAACGAACAAGGACCGCATCCAAATCACGCCCGGCTATGGTCTCTGGACCGCCGGCATCGGGTTCCAGCTGGGTGCGGAGAAACTGGGTGCCATGGCAGTCCCCATGGGCCCCGGCAACACGGAGAAACAGCTCCAGTTCATGGTGGACATCCAGTCCACGGTCATTGGCGCCACATCCAGCTATGCGCTGCTGCTGGCCGAGGAGATCGACCGCCGCGGCCTCATCGACAAGATCGCCCTCCGTAAGGGCATCATCGGTTCCGAGCGCTGGAGTGACAAAATGCGCCGCCGCATCAACCATGAGCTCCGCATTGACTCCTATGACATCTACGGCCTCACGGAGTGCTATGGCCCCGGCATTGGCATTGACTGCCCGGAGCACAACGGCATGCATATCTGGGACGACTTCCTCTATATTGAAATCGTTGACCCGAAGACCGGTGAGGTCCTGCCCGACGGCGAGACCGGCGAAATCGTCCTCACGACCCTGGTCAAGGAGGGCGCCCCGCTTATCCGCTTCCGGACTCACGACCTGTCCCGCATCATCCCCGGCGAGTGCGCCTGCGGCAGCCACTACCCGCGCATTGACACCATCCTTGGCCGCTCCGACGACATGATCAAGGTCCACGGCGTCAACATCTTCCCGAACCAGATCGAGGAGGTTCTCGGCATCGTCGACGGCGCCTCCAGCGAGTACCAGGTCGTCCTGGACCGCATGAACAACAAGGACGTCATGACGCTCCTCGTAGAGAAGGAGGATGACGCGGACGACGGTGCTCTCCGTGAGGAGATCACCCGCAAGTTCAAGTCCCGTATCAACATGACCCCGGTGGTCTCCATTGTGAGCAAGGGTGCCCTGCCCCGGAGCACGAAGAAGACAAAGCGGGTCATCGACCATCGGTATGAATAAAAAAGAGGCATGCGGGAGACCGCGTGCCTTTTTGGTTATTGGAGTTATAGGGGAATTTCTCGTGTGGTGTGGGCGATGCAGTAGACTTTTGGGTCCGGGAAGGTGGAATTAACTGCAAACCATACCAAATTGGCTCAGTGCAGTTACGGGCGGTCACCGATGTGGTGGCAATTTAACTGCAAAAGTCTAATAGGGGAGAGGATGCAGTTAATTTATCCACCCCGGCGGCAGAAAATTAACTGCAACCTTCTAAAGATAAGGGGAATGCAGTTAATCAGCTTGCCCGTGGGAGAGGGAATTAACTGCAAACCTTAATATATTGTATTGGTGCAGTTAAGGGCAGCCGCTCGGGTAGCGTCAATTTAACTGCAAAGCCTTAATTGAGAAGAGGATGCAGTTAATTCATCCACCCCGGCGGCAGGAAATTAACTGCAACCTTCTAAAGATAAGGGGAATGCAGTTAATCAGCTTGCCCGTGGGAGAGGGAATTAACTGCAAACCTTAATAACTTGGCTTAGTGCAGTTAAAGTAGGCCGCCGGAGTAGCGTCAACTTAACTGCAAATATCAAATAGAAGAGAGAATGCAGTTAATTTGCCAACCTCGGCGGCAATTTATTAACTGCAAAAAACAAGAGAATGCCCATTTGCAGTTAAAGATAGTCGTCCGGGCAGTGTCAACTTAACTGCAAATCCTCAATAAAAACTAAAGGCAGTTAATTTGACCAAATTTTTATAAGAAAGCTGCATCACTCTCACAAAACAGAGCTGCATCGCCCACGCCCAAACAACAAAAAAACAGATCCGCCCAAAGGCGAACCTGTCAATTTTTTACGCTTAGTGTGCAAATACAGCCTGCGTCGTGGTCATGGCCGAATTGATGGAGCCGTCAACGCTGTAGACGTAGCCATTGGCGTCCGGCCCTTTCAGGGAATAATTCGGAACGCCGGCAGAACCGTCGCTGTTGATGATGACGTTGGCGTTTGCCGCGGCCTGCTGGTCGACGACCGTGCCTGCGCTAAAGCCCGGTCCGTAGTGGACACCCTTTGCCTCCCGGTCCCAGCCGTCAATGAGGAAGCCCTTTGTGCAGCCGCTGAGAACGAAAATCATGGCAAATGCAAGAAGCAGCACCACCAGTTTCGTGTGTTTGTTCTTCATAATTCATCCTCCCTGCCTGTGCCAATTTCAAGTATTACTTTAGTTCATTATAGTATAAGCACCAAAAAATTACTAGTGCATCGTGCCGATTTATGCTACACTAGAGCCTGAATTTTTTTAGAGGTCGTGGTCACACTTGTTCAGCACAATGCTCACCGTAGGGCACCAGATCATCATTCTTTTCATCCTGATCGGGGTCGGCATCATCTCCAAAAAAGCCGGCTTCTTGAATGAGACGGTGGTAAAGGGCATGAACAACATTGTCCTCTACTTTGTCACCCCGTGCCTTATGATGGTGTCGTTCCAGCGGGACAAGGATCCGGCGCTGACCAAAGGGCTCATTGTTGCCACCATAGCGGCCTTCGCCAGCCACTTTCTGGCAATTTTGCTGGCCCACCTCGTCATCCACGACAAGGACCGGGCCACGGAGCTCATCCTTCGCTTCGGTGTCATCTTCGGCAACTGCGGCTTCATGACATTGCCCATCCAACAGGCAATCCTCGGCCCGGACGGCGTGTTCTACGGCGCCATGTTTATTGCGGTCTTCAACGTCATCCTCTGGACTTACGGGCTCAAGACCATGAGCGCGGGGGAGGAGAAGATCACACTGCGGAAACTCATTTTGAACCCGGGCATCATTGGAATGCTGCTCGGTCTCATCCTGTTCCTGACCCAGTTCCGCTTTCCGGAGGTTGTGGAGGCGCCCATTGAGTACATCGCCGGCCTGAATGTACCCGTGCCCATGTTCATCATCGGCTACTATCTGGGCAGCATGAAGTGGAAGGACCTGACGAAAAACCCGAAGCAGTATCTCTCCATTGCGCTGCGGCTCATTGCCGTGCCGCTCCTTACTATGGCCGTCATGATCCCATTCCATGTGGACCCCACTGTGTTCGTCGCCATTACCATTGGCTCCTGCTCTCCGGTGGCCGCCAAGGCTGTTATGTTCGCCACGAAGTACGACAAGAACCCGGAGCTCGGCTCGGAGATGGTCTCGGTCTCCACGCTGCTCTCGCTCATTACCATGCCCGTCATGATCTCCCTGGGCGAGGTGCTCGCCAAGGTCTGATTCTTTTGGGCGATTCACAATTGGATATAACAAGAAAAGCGACAGGCTCCCGGCACTTCCGCCGGCGAAACCTGTCGCTCTTTGTTTGATTGATTTGCGCTTTTACTTGATGAGGCGGACGCGAACTACGCCGTCCAGTGCTTTGACGGAGTCGATAAGCTCTTCCGAGATGTCGGTGTCAATGTCGAGGATGGTGTAGGCGATGTCGCCCTTGGAGCGGTTCATGAAGTCACTGATGTTGGCGTCGGTGAAGAGGCCGGTGACCTTGTTCAGGACGTTCGGGACATTCTTATGGATGATAGTCAGGCGATGCGCTGCGTTGCAGGGCATTTCCGCATTCGGCAGGTTGACCGAGTTGCGGATGTTGCCGGACTCCAGATAGTTGGCGAGCTCAAAGGCGGCCATGTGCGCACAGTTGTCCTCGGACTCCGGGGTGGAGGCGCCGAGATGCGGCATGGCGACAACGCCGGGAACGCCGAGGAGTTCATCCTCTGCGAAGTCGGTAATGTAGGAGGCAACCTTGCCCTTGCCGAGGGCGGCAATCATGTCCTCGGTGTTGACGAGGCCGCCGCGGGCGAAGTTCAGGATGCGGACGCCGTCCTTCATCTTGTCGATGGACTCGGCGTTGATGGTGTCCTTTGTCTGGTCGTTGAGCGGGACGTGGACGGTGATGTAGTCACAGTTGGCGAAGATCTCATCAATTTTTGCGGCGTGGTGGATGGTGCTGGAGAGGTTCCAGGCGGCGTCCACGGAGAGATACGGGTCATAGCCGTATACTTCCATGCCGAGGCCCTTGGCCGCGTTGGCGACCTGAACGCCGATGGCACCGAGGCCGATGACACCGAGCTTCTTGCCCTGGATTTCCGGTCCCTTAAAGGCGGATTTGCCCTTCTCGACCTGTTTGCCGTAGTCGTCACCGGTTCCCTTCAGGGAGTTGGCGAAGTCAATGCCCGGGATGATCTTCCGGGAGGCGAGGAACAGACCGCAGATGACGAGCTCCTTGACGGCGTTGGCGTTGGCACCCGGGGTGTTGAAGACGACGATGCCCTTGTCCGTGCACTTGTCAACGGGGATGTTGTTGGTGCCGGCACCGGCCCGCGCAATGGCGAGAAGGCTCTCGGGAAGCTCCATGTCGTGCATTTTGGCGCTGCGTACGATGACAGCGTCCGGGTTTTCCACGTTGTCCCCGTGGGTATATTTCTCCGGGTCCAGCTGGCTGAGGCCGGCGGGGGAGATCTTATTCAGAGTCAGTACCTGATACATTTTGTTCTCCTTATTTCGTGTTCTCTTTCTCGAATTCCTTCATGTAGGCGACGAGTTTCTCGACACCCTCAATGGGCATGGCGTTGTAGATGGAGGCGCGCATGCCGCCGACGGAGCGGTGGCCCTTGATGTTGATGAGACCGTTCTCGGTGCAGCCGGCGATGAACTTCTTGTTGAGCTCGTCGGAGTCGGTAACGAACGGGGCGTTCATCATGGAGCGGTCCTTCGGGCGTACGGTAGCGTTGAACATTTTGGACTCGTCCAGTGCGTCATAGAGGAGTTTTGCCTTGGCCTGGTTGCGGCGCTGCATTTCGGGCAGACCGCCCATCTTCTTGAGCCACTGGAATACGAGGCCGGCAATATAGATGCACCAGCAGGGAGGAGTGTTGTACATGGAGCCCTTGGCGGCCATAGTCTCATAGTTCAGCATAGTGGGGCAGATGTCGGCGGCATTGCCGAGCATGTCCTCACGGATGATGCAGATGGTGAGACCGGCAGGGGCGACATTCTTCTGGGCGCCGCCATAGAGCATAGCAAATTTGGAGACGTCTATGGGCTCACTGAGGAAGCAGGAGGAAATATCTGCTATAATAGGTACGTCGACATCCGGGATGTCACGGATGATGTTTCCGTGAACGGTCTCATTCATGCAGAAGTAGAGGTAGTCAGCGTCGTCACGGAACTCATTGTAGTCCCAGTCCGGAACATAGGAGAAGTTCTTGTCCGCGGAAGAGGCGACGACCTTTACGTCACCGTAGCGGGATGCCTCCTGCATGGCCTTCTTGGACCAGTTACCGGTAACAATATAGTCTGCCTTGTGGTTCTTGTTCATGAAGTTCAGGGCAATGGCGGCAAACTGGGTGGAAGCGCCTCCCTGGAGGAACAGGACCTTGTAGTTGTCCGGAATTTCCATGAGCTCACGGAGGTCTGCCTCAGCTTTGTCGATGATGGCCTGGAACTCCTTGGAGCGGTGGGACATTTCCATTACGGACTCCCCGGTGCCCTCGTAGTCCAGCATCTGATCGGCAGCTTTTTCAAGAACACTCTCCGGAAGCATGGACGGACCGGCAGAGAAATTGTATACACGTGCCATTGTTTAACCCTCCTAAAGGTTATAATTTTTCTGTAACACGCAATATTATAATGATTGCCAGGTCCGAAATCAACAAAATGACACGAATTTAACAATCTTTTTGTGTCTTTTTTTCGCCAAGCGGATATTCTTTGACAATAATTGTTACAAGTCATGGGCGATTTGCTTGTTTTTTCCAAATAACCTACTCCATCGCAAAACCGTTCGCAAAACTCCAATTTCCCAGGTGGAAATCGTTAGAAAATATAAAAATTCATTCTGTTTTTTAGACTGACTGAGGTGCTTATGCGAATTTTTGACGTCATTGGACCAATCATGGTCGGACCGTCCTCCAGCCACACGGCCGGTGCCGTACGGATCGGCAATATCTCCCGGAAACTTCTGGGGGAGCGACCGGTCAAGGCAGCCATTACTCTCTACGGCAGTTTTGCCGCCACCGGCCGCGGCCACGGTACGGATCGTGCCCTGGTGGCCGGACTCATGGGTATGGGGCAGGACGACCTGCGAATCGCCCAAAGTCTGGAGATGGCCAGGGAAGAGGGCATGGAGGTCTCCTTTGCCACCGGCGAAATGAGAAATGCGCACCCCAACACCGCCAAGCTGGAGCTTGTCGGCGATGGCGGGCGGGAGCTGGAGGTCGTCGGCGCCTCCATCGGCGGCGGCCAGATCCGCATCCTGGAAATTGACGGCATTACCACCGACTTCAGCGGCGAGGAGAACACCCTCATCGTCCACAACGAGGATGTCCCCGGCCATGTCGCCGCCGTCACCGCTCTGCTCTCCCTGAAACGCATCAATATTGCCAGCATGCAGCTGTACCGCAGCGAGCGCGGCGGCTATGCCGTCATGGTCCTTGAGACGGATCAACCCATCCCCGATGAGCTCCGGGTCAGCATTCAGGCCCTCCCGGACGTCCTCAAAGTCACGGTACTGAACTTGGATGAAGGAGGGAACCAATAATGGCCTTTCAATCTGTAGCAGAGCTTCTCGAAGCCGCTTCTCACCTTGAAGAAGGCGACCGGTTCTCCGAACTCATCATCCGCGACGAGGCGGAGCAGGATGCCACCACGCGCGATGCCGTCTTCGACAACATGGACGCCGCCCTCGAGGTCATGATTGACGCCAGCGCCTCCTACGTCGGCTCCGACCGCTCCGAATCCGGCCTCTCTGGCGGCCAGGCCGCCACCTACAGCAGAGCCGTGGATAGCGGCCTCTTACTGGGCGGCCCTTACCTGCACGCCGTCACCGCCGAGGCCCTGAAGACCGCAGAGTCCAATGCCTGCATGAAGCGGATTGTGGCGGCGCCAACAGCCGGCAGCTGTGGTGTCATTCCCGCCGTCCTTCTCCCGCTGCTGAACGACGGCACCATTGACCGCGAGACCGCTGTGCGCGCCCTCTTCATTGCCGGCGCCTTCGGCGAGGTCATTGCCACCCGTGCCACCGTTGCCGGCGCCGCCGGCGGCTGCCAGGCCGAAATCGGCTCTGCCTCCGCCATGGCCGCCGCAGCCCTCGTGGACCTCCAGGGCGGCTCTCCAGAACAGTGCGCCCACGCCGCTGCCATGGCCCTCACAAACCTCATGGGCCTCGTCTGCGACCCCATAGCCGGCCTTGTCGAGGTCCCATGCGTCAAGCGCAATGTCGTCGGCGCCTTGAACGCCGTCGCCTGTGCCAACATGGCTCTGTCGGGCCTCACATCCCGCATCCCCTGCGATGAGGTCATCGACGCCATGGGCGAGGTGGGCTCGTCCATCATCGCCGATCTCCGCGAGACCGGCGTCGGCGGCCTCGCCGGCACCCCCACGGGCCGGAAGCTGACGGAGGATATTCGGGGGAAGAAATAGTTATCTCAGAATAGATACTTTAAAGTGGTATGTTTTGCCGGGCAAGTCCGGGCGGACATGCCACTTTTTTGGTGCGCTGTTGCCCGGTGGGGAAGGGGAGGACCGTGTGCGGTCAAATCATACGAAGATTACTTTCGCCTGTTAGACCATTCCACCTTTTTTCTTCTCTTTGGTCTGACGATTTGGCCCTATTATTGGGGCGATTCGCCTCTCCGTTAGATCATTCCACCTTTATTTTCTTATTTGGTCTGAATTTCCAACCTTATTCGGTTTAATTTCCAGACCATATTAAAATTTTAAAGGCGTTTGGTCTAACAAATCCTCGAAAATCAACCGAAAGTGGTCGGAATTATCAGACTATATCGCCAAAAAATGAGAAAAAGGTCTAAGTGGCCATCGGCACGAATTGCAACTAGGACCGCGCATGCTATAAATCCCCACAGCGGTCCTAGTTTTCTCGCTCTTAGCAGTCGGGAACGACCTCAAACTAGGACCGCACAAGCCCTTTAGCCCCACTGCGGTCCTAGTTTTCTCGTTCCCAGCCTCCAGAAACGGTCTCAAACTAGGACCGCACATGCCCAAAAGCCCCACTGCGGTCCTAGTTTTCTTGCTCCTAGCCTCCAGAAACGACCTCAAACTAGGACCGCACATGCCCAAAAGCCCCACCGCGGTCCTAGTTTTCTCGCTCCCAGTCTTCAAAAACGACCTCAAACTAGGACCGCACATGCCCAAAAGCCCGTTGCGGTCCTAGTTTACCCTGCAGATCCAGCCCTTCCCAAGCCAAAACTAGGACCGCACAAGGCCAAAATCCCTGTTGCGGTCCTAGTTTTCTTGTTCCCAGCCTCCGGCAACGACCTCAAACTAGGACCGCACATGCCCAAAAGCCCCACCGCGGTCCTAGTTTTCTCGCTCCCAGTCTTCAAAAACGACCTCAAACTAGGCCGCACATGCCCAAAAGCCCCACCGCGGTCCTAGTTTTCTCGCTCCCAGTCTTCAAAAACGACCTCAAACTAGGACCGCACATGCCCAAAAGCCCAACCGCGGTCCTAGTTTTCTCGCTCTTAGCAGTCGGGAACGACCTCAAACTAGGACCGCACAAGCCCTTTAGCCCAACGCGGTCCTAGTTTACTCGTTCCCAGTCTTCGGGAGCGACCTCAAACTAGGACCGCACAAGCCCTTTAGCCCAACGCGGTCCTAGTTTTCTCGTTCCCAGCCTCCGGGAACGACATCAAACTAGGACCGCACATGCCCAAAAGCCCCACTGCGGTCCTAGTTTTCTCGTTCCCAGCCTCCAGAAACGGTCTCAAACTAGGACCGCACAAGCCCTTTAGCCCAACGCGGTCCTAGTTTTCTCGTTTCCAGCCTCCAGAAACGGTCTCAAACTAGGACCGCTCAAGTCTTTTAGCCCAACGCGGTCCTAGTTTTCTCGTTCCCAGCCTCCTGAAACGACCTCAAACTAGGACCGTACATGCCCAAAAGCCCCACCGCGGTCCTAGTTCCCTCCCAGTCCCAAATCCACCCACAGCTCCACGCACAAAAAAGAAGACGACCAGCCTCAGCCAGTCGCCTTCTCAATTATTAAACGATTTGCTTTTCCCTTACGAAGCAGCCTGTACCTTAGCCTCAGCAGCACCATCTTTGACGATGATCTTACCAAAGGTATCAAGCTGCAGGCACTTGGTCGGGCAGCCCGCAATGCAGTCTCCGCAGCCAACGCACTTGTCCTGATCCACATGGGCGCAGAAGTTCGTGACCTTGATGGCGTCATGGGTGCAGGTCTTCTGGCACTTCATGCAGCCAATGCAGCCGACTTTGCACTCTTTGCGAGTAGCAGCACCCTTATCATGGTTGCTGCAGTAGACGACCGCTTCCTGATGGTACAGCGGAACCATTTCGATGATGCCCTGCGGGCAGGTGTTAACGCAGATTTTGCAGGCTCTGCAGGTCTCTGCGTTGACCTCGGCGACTCCGTTCTCATTGACATGGATGGAGTCGTACGGGCAGGCATTTTCGCAGTCTCCAAGGCCGAGACATCCGAAGGAGCAGGCCTTGCCGCCGGAGTAGAGCTGAGCTGCGGTCTTGCAGCTCATGTCACCATGATAGTTCATGGTGGTGTCGCACTCCTCTTTGCCACCGTGGCAGGCAACAAAGGCGGTCATAGGACGGAGCTCTCCGCCGGAGACACCGAGGATGGAGGCAATGGCCTTCGCCGTGTCTGCACCGCCGGGGGCGCAGAGCGTGGTGTCCGTGCAGTCGCCCTTGGAGAGGGCAGATGCGTAACCGGAGCAGCCGGAGTAGCCGCAGGCACCGCAGTTGGCGCCGGCGAGGTTCTCCTCAATTTCTACAGCAGTCTCGTCGACCGGGACTTTCATGACCACAGAGGCCACAGACAGGACAATTCCCAGAATGAGTCCGGTGATGGCGACGATGACGACAGCAATAATTACAGCATGCATTTCATTCCACCTCCATTAACTCATTGCGCCCGGGAACATGTTGTCAATGACACCGGTGAAGCCGAGGAAGGTGCAGGTCAGCAGCGAAGCTGCAACCAGTACGATGGGCAGACCATTCCAGAACTTAGGAATGTCGTTGCCCTCCATCCGCTCACGGATGCCGGCGAACATGATCATGGCGAGCATGTAGCCAAGTCCGGAACCAAGAGCGTTGACAACGGACATGGCAAAGTTGTAGTTGTTCTGGACGTTCAGTGTAACAACACCGAGGACGGCGCAGTTCGTGGTGATGAGGGGAAGATAGATGCCCAGTGCATTGTACAGGGGTTTCATATACTTCTTCATGGCAATTTCAACGAACTGTACGAGGGCTGCAATGACAAGGATGAATACCAGAGTCTGCAGATACTCAAAACCGTTGGCGACCAGGAGATATTTGTTGATGGGGTAGCAGACTGCCGCAGCGAGGACCATGACGAAGATGACAGCGGCGGACATACCGACGGCCGTATCCTTCTTCTTGGAGACGCCGAGGAACGGGCAGATACCGAGGAATTTCTGGAGGACGAAGTTCTGCGTGAAGATGGCAGTGAAGATAATGGCAATATAGGTCATATCTTATTTCTCCTCCTTTCCTTCTGCAGCCGGTGCAGCGGGCGCTGCGGGTGCAGCTTTCTCAACCTTCTGAACCTGGGGCTCTGTGTCAACGACCGGCTTCGGGATGACGATGGTGCCGGCGTTTTCGCCGTCGGCTACGACCATGCAGCCCTCTGCGTTCTCGCAGACGTAGCAGGCGTTGATGTCAGCGACGCCCTTACCCTTCTTGCGGGCAATGCTGTTCGAGATGGCAATGAGCAGACCATAGACGAAGAATCCGCCGGGTGCCAGGACGAAGAACAGGATGGGCTCCGCGTGGATGGCGGAGAGAAGGTTGCCGTCGCCGAGATGGCAGATGTCCACAAGAGTGGTGCCGTGACCGAGGACCTTGAGGGTCAGGTTGCCGGAACCGAAGAACTCGCGGATGATGGCCATGAGGGCCAGAGCCAGTGTAAAGCCGACGCCCATGCCGAGTCCGTCGATGGCGGAGCGGAGAACGTTGTTCTTGCTGGCGAATGCCTCGGCACGGCCGAGGATGATACAGTTAACGACAATGAGCGGCAAGTAGATTCCAAGAGCCGCGTCCAGAGAAGGCGCAAAGGCCTTGACGAACATTTGGATAATGGATACGAATGCCGCAATGACGACGATGAAGCAGGGAATACGGACTTTGTCCGGAATGACTTTCCGGAGCATGGATATTACGATGTTCGAGAAGAACAGTACGATGGTGGCGGCAATACCCATGCCGATGGAGTTCTCCAGGTTTGTGGAGATGGCCAGGGTGGGGCAGGTGCCGAGCATGATGACCAGTACCGGGTTCTCCCGGATAAGGCCCTTTGTGAACTCACCGCCGAGGGATGTTTTCTTTTCAGCCATTATTTTACACCTCCGACTTGACTTGCACTGGTGACCACCGTTCCGGTCTTCGCAATTTTAGCGAAGAGGGCCTGAGCGTCGTTGACGTCGTTGGTGATGGCCGTGGAGGTGATGGTTGCGCTGGTGAGGGCCTGGATCTCATTTTCGGTGGGGCCGTTCTTGACAACGGCAATGGTGCCGCTCTTGCCGACGAACTGCTCGAGGAATGACGGCTTGGAGCCGTTCTGACCAAGGCCGGGGGTCTCATTGGAGAGGTCGCCCGGGACAACGCCGGTGATCTTACCGGTCATGTCGATGCCGACAGTGGCAGTGACCTGACCGCCATAACCCTTGTTCGAGGTGTTGAAGACGTAACCGAGAACGGAACCGTCTTTCGCTTTGGCGATGTAGTATTCTGTTCCGTCAATGGACGCCTTCTGGAAGTCAGCGGCCTGCGTGAACACTGATTTCCGTGCCGCAGCCTCTGTGGCTGCCTGCTCCGCAGCAATGCGGTCCTTCGTGACGTTGTTCACGAGGCCGAGCAGAAGTGTGGAGATGAGGGCAATCAGGAAAAGGACCAGCGTCGGGATGAGGATTTCCTTGGAAATGGAAGTTTTGCTTTTCTTTGCTTCTTCACTCATTTCTCAGCGGCCTCCTTTCCCTTTTTCTCTTTCTTGGTACCGAAGGGAGTCGGTTTGGTCTGGCTCTCAATATACGGTACGAAGACGTTCATGATGATGATGGAGAAGGAGACGCCCTCCGGGAGGGAGCCCCAGATACGAATGATGCAGGTGATGATTCCGCAGCCCAGGGCGAAGATGACCTTGCCCCACTTGGTGATGGGGGAGGTGGTGTAGTCGGTGGCCATGAAGATGGCGCCGAGGAACAGTCCGCCGGAGAGGAGCTCATAGGCCACTGCGTACCAGTCAAAACCGGTGGCGAACATCATGAAGATGGCAACAGTGCCGATGTAGACGCACGGGATGATGGGGGAGATGACCTTGCGGATGATAAGGTAGAGACCGCCGATGAGAAGGGCAAGAGCCGATACCTCGCCGAGGCACCCGGAGGTGGTGCCGAGGAACAGCTGATGCAGCGTCGGAGCGGTGGCCTGGATGTCAGCGGATGCGTGGGCAACTTTGACAAGACCGAGCGGGGTGGCGCTGGTGAGGCCGTCCACGTTCCAGCCGTGCTGGTTGAGACCGACAAAAGCGCCGGCTGCCATTCTGCCCGGGAACGAGGTCATGAGGATGACACGGGCTGCCAGGGCCGGGTTCAGGAAGTTCTGACCGATGCCGCCGAACATCTGCTTGACGACGACGATGGCGATGACGGCACCGAGAATGACGATCCAGAACGGGATGTTGGACGGAAGGTTATAGGCGAGGAGGAGACCGGTGACGACGGCCGAGAGGTCGCCGATAGTGTTCTCCTTCTTCATGGCCTTCCGGGAGAGATACTCTGCGAGTACGCACGATGCCACGGAGACAAGCATGACAGCCAGAGCACGCAGTCCGAAGACGATGATGGCGGCGATGCCGGCCGGGGCAAGGGCGATGATGACGTCGAGCATGACGCCGGTGGTGGTTTCGGAGGAGCGCACGTGCGGCGAACTGCTGACCGTGAGCTTCTTTACTCTGTTATCTTCAGCCATTATTTCGCACTTGCCTCCCTTACTATGGTCTTGGCGAGCCGCATGTACTGGACAAGCGGTCTGCCGGACGGACATGCATAGGCACAGCTTCCGCACTCCATGCATACCATGGCGCCCGCTTTCTGCAGCTCGTCGGCCTTGCCGAGGTGGGCCATGCGCTCGATCTTCGTGGGCTCAAGGCTCATGGGGCATACCGAGACACAGCGGCCGCAGCGGATGCAGGCACGGGTCTTCTTTACTTTCATGGCGCCATCTGCAAAAGCGATGATGGCGTTGTTGTTCTTTACGATGGGCACGTCAAGGCTGTCGAGGGCAATACCCATCATGGGGCCGCCCATGAAGACCTTGTACGGGTCCTTCTTGAAACCGCCGCAGTAGTCGATGACGTACTGGACACTGGTTCCGATGGGGACGCAGAGGTTCTTCGGGTCTGCGACAGCAGAGCCGTCACAGGTGAGGTTCCGGCTGACCAACGGACGGCCAGTGCGGAGGAAACGGGCGAGGGTCGTAACGGACTCCACGTTCATGACAACACAGCCCACATCTGCGGGGAGCTTTCCGGGAGGGACCTGACGGCCGGTGACGGCCTCGATCATGACCTTCTCAGCGCCCTGGGGGTAGGAGGATTTCAGGATAACGATCTGCGCCAGATCCTTCCACTCGGGCTTCTTGTCCATGGACTTCAGGAGAACCTTGGCCGCGTCGGCCTTGTTGTCCTCGATGGCGATGTAGATGTGCTCAAATGGGATCCACTTCTTGATATTCTCGAGACCGTCGAAGATGTCGTCGGTGTGCTCGAGGCACTCTCTGTGGTTCACCGTGATGTAGGGCTCACACTCCGCAATGTTTACGATGAGAGTGTCGACCTTGGCGTCGGGCTTTAAGTTCAGCTTGACGTGGGTCGGGAAACCTGCGCCGCCGAGACCGACGAGGCCGGAGGCGCGGACCGCCTTAAGGAAGTCCTCTTTGGAATTGACTTCGGGTGCTGTGTAGTCCGCCTCTTCCATGAGTCCGTCGGACTCGATGGTGACGGCATTCACAGTTCTGCCCTGGGCAACTCTGACGGGGCCGACCTTCGTGACCTTACCCGAGACACTTGCATAGATGGGTGCGGAGACGAACTTGTCCGAGTCGCCTACGAGCTGCCCGACCTTGACGGTGTCACCACGCTTTACGACCGGGTCGCACGGAGCACCGATATGCATGGACATGGGAAGGACGACGGAAGCAGGTGTCGCAATGACTTCGACCGGGGTCTTGGCGAGGTTCTTGTGGTGAGCCACATGGACGCCGCCGTGGCCGTTTGCGACCGGCTTCAGAGTGCCTTCAATTTTTGCGCTTGCCATTCATTCAACTCCTTAACGGGCCCGGCTGCACAGTGCGGCGCAGAGGGGTCCAATATTTAATAATTTATGATTAGCGCTCTTCATTTGTGCGCTTATCATCCGATTTTTCTTTGCCCGGGCGATTCACGTCCTCCGGGATGTCCAAAACGCCGACTCCAAAATGGCGGCTCTCCCGCTGCAGGGCCGGCATAATGACCTTCAGGATGGTGCCGGTGAGTGCTCCGGCAATGATGCCGAAGAGCAGGAGCATAGGCCCGTAGGTGGCGGCAAGTCCCTTGGTACCGGTGAGCATGATGCATGCCACACCGAGCTGTCCGGCGTTGAACATGATGGCGGACAGGATGGAGATGCCGATGATGCCGAACGGGTTCTTTTTCCATTTTAATAAAAGGACCATGACGATCGTACTGAGGACACCGCCGGCAAAACTCATGCAGAACGCGGTGAACCCACGCGTGATGAGGGCGAACAGGGATTTGATGACCGTGATGGCCATGGCGCTCCAAAAGCCCATGACTGAGGCCGTGAACATGGTGACGATATTTGCCAGTCCGGGTTTGGCGCCGGGCGGCAGGCCGGGTATGACGGGAATAAGGTTTTCCAGAAAGGCCAGGGCCAGGGCCTGTGCGGCCATGATGCCCAGGAGCGCCAGCTTCTGGGTGCGGGGGCTGACCCGGTTCTTTTGCTGCTTGCTCATGGAGTTCTCCTCTCAGTACGAAATAATGTCAGGGCCGTTTCCGTGCACGGCGCCGCCTCCATTGCTCTCCAGACGGATGGTCGTCCGGGAGGGGAGACATGCGGCACTGTCACCGGGCTTGTCAAGCTTTCCGGTGTTCACACAGATTTGGTCTTTGCAATTCGCTTTTGAGTAGAAGATGCAGCCGGGTTCCACGGTGACCCATGCTTTCGGGCTGCAGTCCAGTGCAATGGTATAAGGCTTTTTCACGCTGCTGAGGTCGATTTTCCGGACCACTTCTCCGTCCTGCGTGATGACGGCGGTGACGTTGCCGTCGGGCTTCTTCAGCTCACGAGGCAGGAAGACAGCCAGAGCGATGGCTGCCAGGACAAGGATCAGGATAAGGTCGGCCAGCCGGAAGAATTTTTTCTTCTCCAATGGCGGGTTCCTTCCTAGTACGTATATACTTTATTTCCCATGCCGTCATATTATATTAAAATTGTAACGCATTTTCAATGATTTTAGGAGTACACAGAGGGGCGATTTACTGTCTATTTTTTATCAATAGTGAGGGCAGTCTGACAAACTGATTTGGTGAACATGCGCAATTTTCACGGGCTCTGGCAGTCTATTGACGTAAGTGCTAATTTGGGGGATAATAGGAGCAGATCGCAGGAGGAGGGATACCATGCTTTGCCAGAATTGCGGTAAAAATGAGGCGACGACCCATATCAAGCGGATCGTCAACGGGGAACCGAGCGAATTACATCTCTGCACGGCCTGTGCCGAGCATCTCGGGTATGCGGATGTCTTTTCAGGCATCGGCTTCAACCTGGGGTCACTGCTCCGTAACTTTTTCCCGGAGGTGGCCGGCATTGCGGCCGGTGCATCGCCCAGGGAAGAGGAGAAATGCCCCACCTGTGGCTCGACGTTTGAGGATATTGTCCGCACCGGAATGATGGGCTGTGCCGACTGCTACGACACGTTCTATGAGAAACTCAAGCCTTCCCTGTATCGGATCCACGGCCGTGCCAGCCACGTCGGAAAGACCTCTTCGTCCTATGACGCCGTCTCCGCGCGCAAGGAGCGCATCCGGGAACTGAGTGAGCAGATGAAGGAGGCGGTGGCCACCGAGAACTTCGAGCGGGCCGCCGAAATCCGGGATGAGATCAAGTCCCTGAAAGGAGAACTTTCATCGTGAGCAAGTGGTATCAGCTCTCCGGCAGTGAAAACGACACGGCCATCTGCACCAAGGTGGCCCTGGCCCGGAACATTGCCGGTCATAATTTTACGATTCGCCTCTCCACCCAGGAGAAGGACCAAATCGCGGAAGAGGTGGAGAACGCCCTGGAGCAGCAGCTCCCCGGCAAGTTTGAGGCCACCCGTATGAAGGACTTCCCACGGGACGCGGCCATCTCCCTGGCGGAGCGGGGCACGGTGAGCCCGGAGTTCATCAGCAGCACCGAGGGCCGGACATTCATTACAAGCCGGGATGAGAGCCTGACCGTCATGGTCTGCGAAGAGGATCACCTGAAGATCCAGGCCATGCTGCCCGGACTGGAACTCGACAAATCCTATGCCCTGGCCGACCAGCTTGACACCGTTCTGGACGAGTCGTTGGGCTTTTCCTTTGATAAAAAACTGGGCTATCTGACCCAGTGCCCCACCAACATTGGCACCGCCATGCGGGCAAGTGTCATGCTGCAGCTGCCGGCGCTCCATATTCGGGGCACTATCTCGAACCTGGCCCGCACGGTGTCGAAACTGGGGCTTCGGCTCACGGGTTCCTTTGGCGTCGGATCGCGCCCGGTCGGAAGCCTCTATACGCTGTCCAACCAGATGACCCTGGGAATCTCCGAGGAGGCGGCGCTGGCCAACCTCAAATCCTTCTCCCTCTCTATCATCCAGCAGGAGCGGGATGCCCGTGAGGAGCTCATGAGCAACCTCCGCTTCCAGGACATGCTCTGGCGCTCGTACGGCACGCTGAAAAACGCCCGTGTCATGAGCTATTCCGAGTTTATGGAGGCTCTGTCCGTCGTCCGCATCGGCATTGCCAACGGCGAAATCGACCTCCCCATGACCCGCGCCAACGAGCTCATCTTCTCGCAGCAGCCGGCCACGCTGAACAGCGAGTCCGATGACGAGCTGGATCGCCAGAAGCGCGACGAGCTGCGTGCCCGCGAAATCCGCGGCATCTTCGAGGACAAGGCCCCGGAGCCGCCGAGGCAGATCGACGAGTAATAGTAAGGACCGGAACGGTGTGATGCCGCTCCGGTCTTTCCTTGTCTTTGGGCGTAGAGGGGGCACTCAGAGGGGCGCACTCAGAGGGGCGCTTAGGTGGCGCTTAGGGTGGCGCACTCAGAGGGGCACACTTAGGGGGCGCTTAGGGGGGACGCACTTAGAGGGGGCGCACTCAAGGAGGGCGTTAGACCATCCGCTTCAAAAATTCTCATTTGGTCTAACGATTTGCCCCTATTTCTGGGGCGATTCAGCCTTTGCTTAGACCATTTCTCCTTTTTTCTTCCGCTTGGTCTGAAAATTCAACCTTATTCAGTCAAGTCCATATTTGTGTGTAAATTAATTTCCTTCAAGTTTTTTATTCTCAAGCAGCCATCAATTTTTGCTGCTCATGAGCAATCTTTCTTAGCTTGGGATAACATTCTGTAAGCTGTTCTGTGT
>Ga0256406_1002967_pt1 | contig 22359 bp, 12 predicted proteins | sample RumenRJG_03DNA_FD_185986 | JGI IMG/M metagenome (GOLD analysis project Ga0256406, IMG submission 185986) | Bovine rumen microbial communities from Lethbridge, Alberta, Canada - RJG_03 | ecosystem: Host-associated > Mammals > Digestive system > Stomach > Rumen | place: Canada: Alberta | collected... | reverse complement strand
TATGCAGACGGATTTATGACCGCCGCGACTATCTGGTAAAACGCAGTCAGTGGATCTTCGGCGGCGACGGCTGGGCCTATGATATCGGCTACGGCGGCCTGGATCACGTCCTGGCCCAGGATGAAGATGTCAATGTCCTGGTCATGGATACAGAAGTCTACTCCAATACAGGCGGCCAGTCGTCGAAAGCGACGCCGACCAGTGCCATTGCGAAATTCGCAGCTGGCGGCAAACGGACGAAGAAGAAGGACTTAGGCCGCATGGCTATGACCTATGGCTATGTCTATGTAGCCCAGGTAGCCCTCGGTGCTGACATGAACCAGTGCATCAAGGCCATCAAGGAAGCCGAAGCCTATAAAGGACCGAGCCTGATCATCGCCTATGCACCGTGTATCAACCACGGCATCAAGAAGGGCATGGGCTTCAGCCAGATAGAAGCAAAGAAAGCCGTACAGAACGGATACTGGCATCTCTACCGGTATAACCCGGATGTAGAAGCAGCCGGCAAGAACGGCTTCACCCTGGATTCGAAAGATCCCAAGGGCGATCTGAAGGACTTCCTCCTGGGAGAAGTACGGTATGCATCGTTGCAGAAAGTCTTCCCGGAACAGGCGGAACAGTTCTACGAACGTACGGAAAAAGATATGAAAGACCGACTCGATTCCTACAAGGAATTGGCAGACAGAAAGTAATACGCAGCAGCATATACGCTCCCGGCATGCAGCCCTGATACGTCAGGGCTGCATGTTTTTTTGCAATCAGATCATAGAGTCATATTCTTAAAAAGTTCTTGACAATTCACGAAATTTGATTCTAGAATATAATAAATATCAGGAGAGCGGGAAAGGATATCTATGACAGTTAAACACATTACAAAACGACAATTGCAGACGGAAGCGAATCGCCAGTATATTATGAACGTAGCCCAGAACCTGTTTTCTCACAACGGTTATGAAAAGACCTCCATGAAAGAAATCAGTACGGCAGCCAAGCTCCCCATCGGGTCTTTATATTATCATTTTAAAAATAAAGAAGACCTGCTGCTGCAGATATGTATTTCCATTGCCAGGACACCTATGCCAAATCTGTCGCAGGATGTGGTGCAGAAGGCCAGGAAACCCTATCAGCATCTGTTCAAGGAAATCGACATGTATGGGGATCTGTGGGCTAATGCCGGTGAAGCTTTCGCTTATAATGTATACCGGACCTTTGAATATATCTACGATACGGAACACAGCTATTTATCCATCGATTTTTACAATAATATGCTCAATTTCATTAAAGTGGCCCAGAGCATTGGTACATTCGACGATACGATTTCGGCAGAAGAAGCGACGGAGTATCTGTTTATGATTATCCGCACCCTGATTTATGAATGGTCTCAGACACGGCATCATCATAAAGATATCTGGCTGTGTGGAAAATACCTGCCACGGATTTTAAAAACATTCGTTAAAGAGTAAAACGCCCGGCCGGGCGTTTTTTCTGATAAAAGGAGATTTTATGATATGAGACCTTTTGTACATCTCCATGTACATACACAGTACAGCCTATTTGATGGCATGTGCCGCATCCCTGACATGGTTTCCCGGGCTAAAGAACTGGATATGCCGGCCGTGGCAATTACCGACCATGGCAATATGTACGGCGTCATCCACCTGTATAAAGAAGCGCTGACCCAGGGAATCAAACCTATCCTGGGGTGTGAAGTCTACATGACACGGGGCAGCCGCATGGACCATCCTGCAAAGGAACGGCTTTGCCACCTGATTCTGCTGGCTAAAAATAATGAAGGCTATCATAATTTAATAAAAATTGTATCTAAAGGGTTTATCGACGGGGAAAATAATTATCACCGTCCCCGCGTGGACTATGACTTGCTGAAAACCTATCATAGGGGACTCATCGCTCTCAGCGCATGTATTGAAGGCCAGATCCAGCAGGATCTCATCAATCGCAACGAAGCGGGGGCGCGGCGTGCGCTGGAAGAACTGGTGTCCATATTCGGGAAAGAGGACTTCTATCTGGAAGTGCAGAATCACGGACTGCCGGAAGAAAAGCTGGTGCGCCATGTTTTCAAAGACTGGGCCCGGGAGTACGGTTTGAAACTGGTGGCGACGAACGACTATCATTATATTTACAAAACCGATGCTCCGGCACAGGAAGTCAAACTCTGCATTTCTACCGGATCTACGCTGGATGATCCCAGCCATTTCCGTTTTTCCAACGATGAATTTTACATGAAAGACGGCGATGAAATGGCGGCTTTGTTTGCCGATATGCCGGAAGCACTCGATACGACCCTGGAAATTGCCGATAAATGTAATGTGACGATTTCTTTCGATGAACGGCACCTGCCCAAATTTCCCGTACCGGAAGGCGAAACCGATACGTCCTATTTGCGCAAACTTTGTGAAGAGGCATTGCCCGGTCGCTACCATCCTGTGACAGATGAAGTGCGGAAACGGCTCGATTACGAACTGGGCGTCATTGAAACCATGGGGTTTCCCTCGTATTTTCTAATCGTCTGGGACTATGTCAAGTTCGCCAGGGATCATAACATTCCCGTCGGTCCCGGCCGTGGTTCAGCTGCCGGTTCTGTCGTAGCCTATCTTCTGGGAATTACCGGGCTGGATCCGCTCAAATATCACCTCCTTTTTGAACGATTCCTTAATCCGGAACGGGTCACCATGCCCGATATCGATATGGATTTCTGCTATGAAAACCGCAGCAAGGTCATCGATTACGTTACGCAGAAATACGGTCAGGACCATGTTGCCCAGATCATCACCTTTGGTACACTGGCAGCCCGTGCCGTCCTGCGCGATGTAGGTCGGGTCATGGATATGCCTCTCAGTGAGGTAAACCGCATCGTTAAAATGGTGCCGGCCGAACTGGGCATTACACTCGATAAAGCACTCGATGAAAGCAAGGAATTCCGCAGTGAATACGAAACGGACGAACAGGTGCATCAGCTCGTAACGTATGGGAAAATCCTCGAAGGGCTGCCCCGTCATTCGTCTACCCATGCAGCCGGGGTCGTCATTTCCGCTGCTCCTGTCGATGACTATGTACCGGTCCAGTTCTCAAAAGAACACTATCTGACAACCCAGTATGATAAAGACCTCGTCGAAGAACTGGGACTACTGAAAATGGACTTTCTCGGCCTGCGTACGCTGACCGTTATCGGCGATACAATCAAGCTCATCAAGGCTAACCGCGGTATCGATCTCGATATCAATGCCATTCCCCTCGACGACCCGGAAACAGGGAAACTGCTCACCGAAGGAGATACGGCCGGCGTATTCCAGATGGAATCAGAAGGCATAACCAACCTGGTCAAAGAACTGGCACCGACGCATTTTGAAGACATGATCCCCACCGTGGCCCTGTACCGGCCAGGACCTCTGGGAAGCGGCATGGTAACGGATTTCATCAAACGAAGTCACGGTGAAACGAAGGTGACCTATCTCCATCCACTGCTGGAACCCATCCTGAAAGATACGTACGGTGTCATCCTGTATCAGGAACAGGTCATGCAGATTGCTTCCGCTATGGGCGGATTCACCCTGGGACAGGCCGACCTCCTGCGCCGTGCCATGGGCAAGAAAAAAGAAAAAATCCTGGTGGCACAGCGCAAGAATTTCCTGACGGGCACACAGAAAAATCATATCCCTGATGATATTGCCAATAAAGTATTCGACCTCATGGTCTATTTTGCCGGCTATGGCTTCAACAAATCTCATTCGGCTGCCTATGCCTATATTGCCTGGCAGACGGCCTATTTGAAAGTTCATTACCGCCCGGAATTCATGGCGGCCACTATGACCAGTGTCATCAATGATATCAGCAAAATCAGTTATTATATCCAGGAATGCAAACGCCATGGTGTGCCGGTCCTGTCCCCCGATGTCAATGCCAGCGTCTATATGTTTTCCGTACAGGGAGACAGCATCCGTTTTGGCCTTTCCGGCGTCAAGAGCGTAGGCCAGAACGCCATCACGGAAATCGTGAATAAGCGGGAGCAGGACGGTCCTTATCAGTCACTGGAAGATTTTTGCAGCCGTGTTGATTTCCACGTGGTCAATAAACGGGCCATGGAAAGTCTCATCAAATGCGGGGCAATGGATTCGTTTGGCAAGCGCCGGTCTCAGCTCATGGCCGTTCTCGACCAGGCCATGGCCATTGGTTCGCTCTATCAGAAAGAACGCGATTCAGGGCAGATGGGTCTGTTTGATATGGAAGAAGAAAAACAGGTATCGTCACTGACTTATCCGGATGTACCGGAATATCCCATCGAAATGCGGCTGGCTATGGAAAAAGAGTATGATGGCTTTTACTTTTCCGGCCATCCCCTCGATGCCTTTCACGATGTCATGGATAAACTGACGCCCTTATCGGCCCTGTACGGGGAACATAAGGAGCAGTACGACGGACGGGTCATGGAAATTGGCGGTCTGATTACGGCCCGGCGGCAGGTCCTGACCAAGCGGAAAGACACGATGGCCATCCTGACCCTGGAAGATTATACCCATACGGTCAGCGTCGTCGTATTTCCCAAGACGTACGGGCGTTATGGCAGTCTGACGGCGGCCGATCTGGCTGTGCGCATCACCGGGCGGGCGGATATTAACGATGAAAGTACTCAGGTCATTGCCGAAAGTATTGCGCCACTAGGAGAAGCGAAGGAAGGTGCCCCCGTGGCCAGTCCCCGTGCAGCCGTTCATGCCGGTGCCATGTGGCAGCCGGGGGGAGGGACGAAATTGTTCATTAAAATCCCGGCCCATCTGGAACGGACCGACCTGAGCTCGACCATTGCCGCCGTCCTGAAAAAATATCCGGGACCGGTCAAGGTCTATTTCCATCTCATGGGAAGCCGCAAGACCATACTGACCAACGAACAATACTGGATTACCCCTGACGAAACGCTGCATCAGAAACTCCAGGCACTTCTCGAACCGGGATCGCTCGTACTGAAGTAAAGAGGAATGATACATTCACCTCTTGACAAACGGGGTACAACCTATTAAAATGTCGGATATATGGAAAAGCGATGAACAAGACGGTCTGCAGATACTTCTTGGCAGCGAACCGGGGATAGTGTGAGCCCGGGAAAGAGAGTCTGCAGGCGGATCACTTGGGAGCCGCAGCCGCGTTCCGGCTGACGGGTAGCGCCGTTATCGTGCTATGAGAGTGGCTGCACAGCAGTCAATAGGGTGGTACCACGGTGATTACGTCTTCGTCCCTTTGGGATGGAGACGTTATTTTTTTACTTTTGAAGGAGGATATATAATGGATTACGGTAAAACGCTTCATTTACCAGAAACCGATTTCCCTATGCGCGGCAATCTGCCAAAACGCGAACCAGATATGATTAAATTCTGGCAGGAAAACAAAATCTATGAAAAACGCTTGAAGAAGAGACAGGGCTGCAAGAAGTTCATCTTGCACGATGGCCCTCCCTATGCCAATGGCAAACTCCACATCGGCCATGCATTAAATAAATGCCTGAAAGATTTCATCCTGAAATACAAGACCCAGACTGGTCATTATACGAAATATATTCCCGGCTGGGATACACACGGCCTGCCTATCGAACATGCTGTCATCAAGGATACAGGACTCAATCGTCATGAAATCGCACCGCTCGACCTGCGTGCCAAATGCCGTGAATACGCTCTTCAGAACGTCGATATGCAGCGTAAAGATTTCATCCGTTTTGGCGTCCTCGGTGACTGGGAACATCCGTACCTGACATTGCAGAAGCCGGTCGAAGTCGCCCAGATCGGTGTGTTTGGAGAAATGGCCAAGAAAGGCTATATCTACAAAGGCCTGAAGACCGTATACTGGTGCCCTCATTGCGAAACGGCACTGGCTGAAGCGGAAATTGAATATAAAGACGATAAATCCTTCTCCATTTATGTAAAATTTAAGTCGGTAGATCTCAATTGCCATATGCCAAAAGGTGCCGATCCGGAAAAGGTATTTGCCCTTATCTGGACGACAACGCCCTGGACTATTCCCTGTAACGTTGCTATCAGCGCCAACGAAGAATTCGACTACGTCTGGGTCCGGATTGGTGATGAATATCTGCTCATGGCTAAAGATCTGGTAGAACCGACCATGAAGGCCGGGAAAGTAGAAGACTACGAAGTACTGCCGGATGTCATGAAAGGGAAACAGCTGGAAGGCCTCGTATTCCAGCATCCGCTCTATGCAGATCGCAAAGTGCCGATTATCCTGGGTGATCATGTCACGCTGGAAGCCGGCACCGGCCTCGTCCATACGGCTCCGGACCACGGCGAAGACGACTTCAATGTCTGCATGAAATATGCTGCCTGGGGCCTGAAGCCGCTGGGCACAGTTGATGGAACTGGTCGTTATACCGATAAGGTTCCCGGCTTTGAAGGCCAGTTCGTATTTGATTCCAACGTGCCGGTCATCAAAAAACTGGCGGAAATCAATGCCCTCTTTGCCAAGAGCACGTTCCGTCATCAGTATCCGCACTGCTGGCGCTGCAAACAGCCGATCATTTATCGTGCGACAGAACAGTGGTTTGCTTCTGTCGATGGATTCCGTCAGGAAGCACTCGATGCTATCGACAAAGTCCGCTGGATTCCGTCCTGGGGCCACGACCGCATCTATAATATGATCCGCGACCGCGGTGATTGGTGCATTTCCCGTCAGCGTGTCTGGGGCGTGCCTATCCCTATCTTCTATTGCAAGGACTGTGGCGAACACATCATCAACGATGAAACCATCACTCACCTGCAGAAAATGTTTGCTGAAGAAGGCTCCAACACATGGTGGATGCATGATGTCAAAGAACTTCTTCCCGAAGGCTATAAGTGCCCGCACTGTGGCGGTACAGAATTCCGCAAGGAAGAAGACACGATGGATGTCTGGTTCGATTCGGGCTGCACTCATCAGGGAGTCATGAAAAATGACCCCGATTCCGGTTATCCCGTCGATATGTACCTTGAAGGGTCTGACCAGCATCGCGGCTGGTTCAACAGCTCCCTGCTGACTTCCGTTGCCATCAATGGCATCGCTCCTTATCGTCAGGTCCTGACTCATGGCTTTACCGTCGATGGCGAAGGCCGTAAGATGAGTAAATCTGTGGGCAATACGGTTGCTCCGCAGGAAGTCATCGAAAAATACGGTGCCGATGTCATGCGCCTCTGGGTTGCATCAGCTGACTATCAGGGTGATATCCGTCTCTCGCCGAAAATCCTGAAGCAGCTTTCCGATGTGTATCGTAAAATCCGCAATACCTTCCGCTATCTCCTGGGCAATCTGGCTGATTACAATCCGGCAACGGATGCTGTTGCTTATGAAAACATGTCCGAACTGGATAAGTGGGCACTCCTGCGCATGGAACAGGTACTGGAAACGGTAACCGATGCCTATGAAAATTATCAGTTCCACGTCATGTATCACGCCATCCATAATTTCTGCACGGTCGATCTGAGTGCTATCTATCTGGATATCATCAAAGACCGTCTCTACACGGAAAAAGCCGATGCTAAGATCCGCCGCAGTGCCCAGACTGCTATGTATCATATCCTCGATACGCTGGTTAAAATCCTGGCACCGGTCCTGTCCTTTACGACGGAAGAAGTATGGCAGAATATGCCCGCTGTAGAAGGCAAAGAAGAAAGCGTACTTCTCACGGACTGGCCGGAAAAACATCCGGAATATCTCGATGCAGATATGGAAAAACGGTGGAACACACTTCTGTCCTATCGCAGCGACTTCATGCGTGCTCTGGAAGTCGCTCGTAAAGACCATAAGATCGGCCATCCTCTCGATGCAGCCGTTACGATTTATGCCGATGGCGAAGACTACGGCTTCCTCAGCCAGTGGCAGAAACGCCTGGCAACGCTGCTCATCGTCAGTGAAGTCAACCTCGTAAAAGGTGATGCTCCGGCTGATGCTATGGCTGGTGAACACCATGCAGATACGAAGGTTGTCGTAGAACCGTCGTCTCACGAAAAATGCGAACGCTGCTGGAAACATGATGCCAGTGTCGGTTCGGATCCGGATCACCCGACATTATGTGCCCGCTGCGCCGCTGTATTAAAAGAATAATATTTCTCCGGAAATGCCGGAAACAAAAGGACTTGTCGCTGACGACAAGTCCTTTTTGCAACGGTACGGCCATCCGGAGCTGGTACTTATGTGGAGACAATTTAGCATACCCATGTTTGAAAGTTTAGAATTATGCAATGAGAATAACAATTTTATATAACATATATGGATACGAGTATTGACACAGATGCAAGAGAGTAGTATGCTACATACAAGTAAAGACGATGAGGAGGTGATTCATATGGTGATAACTAAGATTTCCATAAAGGAACAGGTCTATGAATATCTGAAGTCATCGATCGTCCGGGGAACTCTTGTCCCGGACACAATTTATTCTGAACAGATGATTGCCGACGAATTGCAAGTATCGCGGACACCCGTACGGGAAGCGATACAACTCCTGAAGCATGAAAATCTGGTCGAAATCTACAGCAATCGCGGCTTTGGCGTCAAAGCTATTTCCTCAGCAGATATTGAAGAAATCATCGAGGCCCGCCTGGCTATTGAAGAATTCGGCATACGAAAACTCGTGCGTGATTACCGCTCTGAAAAAGGGCAGGAAGCATTGCATCAGCTGGAACGGTGCATCGAACAGACGAAGGAAGCGGCGGATTCACATCACCAGTATGAATTTTCCGAATCGGACGTAGCGTTTCACCGGCTGCTGGTCGCCTTTACAGAAAATCCGTACCTGATGCAGGTTTCTGACATGATCCATACGAAGCAGGAACAGGCAACGGTCCATTCGCTCCATGATGCCGACCGTATGGCGAAGGCCATCAGGGAACATGAACGTATTCTGACCTATCTGCATGCCGGAGATGAACCAGGTGCAGTCAGAGCGTTCGAAGAGCATATGCAGGTTACCAGGGAAATTCTGCATGCCGCTGAAACAGTAGCAGACAATTAAAATTTTAGTTATTATATTTGCTGGTCAAGGAGGTCATTATTATGTTAAAAGTAGGGTTTGTAGGTCTGGGAATCATGGGGAAACCGATGGTCATGAATATGTTGAAGGCTGGTATTGATGTCACCGTATCCGACTTGAAACAGGAACTGGTCGATGAAGTCGTCGCAGCCGGCGGCAAATCGGCCGCATCGGTCAAAGAACTGGCAAAAGGCAAAGATGCCGTATTTACCATTCTGCCGACGGCAGCTATCGTACAGGACGTCCTTACGAAAGAAGACGGCATTCTGGCCGGTGTCGATGCAGGTACGGTCGTCGTCGATTGCAGCTCCGTTTCTCCCATCGAATCGAAACAGTGCCGTGACCTGGCAGCTGCCAAGGACTGCCCCTTCCTCGATGCTCCCGTAAGTGGCGGCGAAGAAGGCGCTATCAACGGGACACTGGCATTTATGATTGGCGGAGATGAAAAAGCTGCTGAAAAAATCAAAGATGCCTTCGAAGCCATGGGCTCCAGCTGGATTGTCGTCGGTCCGACCGGCAGCGGTTCTGTCACGAAACTGGCTAATCAGATTATGGTCAATGTCAATATCTGCGCCGTCGCAGAAGCCCTGGTACTGGCCCAGAAAGCCGGCGCTGACCCGAAAAAAGTGTTCGAAGCTGTCCGTTGCGGCCTGGCTGGCAGTACCGTTCTGGAAACAAAAGCGCCGAAGATGTTCAACCGCGATTTTAAAGCCGGCGGTACAATTAAAGTCAACCTGAAAGATATTACCAACGTCATGAATACAGCTCGCGATCTGCAGGTACCGCTCTTCCTGTCCGGAATCGTACAGCAGATCCAGCTCAGCCTTAAACAATCTGGCCACATCATGGACGATCATGCCGGTTACGTTCAGTTCTATGAACAGATTTCCGGTGTTACCGTTAAAACAGAAGAAAAATAAGGCGTGCAGAAGAGGAGACAATCATGGCAAAAGTATTAAAAGAAGAAGTATTCCGTACCCTTCCGGCCGTACAGGTAAATGAAGAAGAAATCACGAAAGAACTGCTGAAAGAATTACAGGAATTCCATAAAAAAATCGTCGTTCTCGATGATGATCCTACGGGAACACAGACAGTGCACGATATTTCCGTATATACGGAATGGACGGAAGATGCCCTGACCCAGGGGTTTGACGAAGCCAATTCGGAATTTTATGTACTGACTAACTCCCGGGCTTTCTCCCGCCAGCACACGACAGAAGTACATCAGACGATAGCACAGCGGGTATCGGCTATTGCCAAGAAGACCGGTAAGGATTTTATCGTCATCAGCCGCAGTGATTCTACGCTGCGCGGCCATTATCCACTGGAAACGCAGGTCCTCAAGGATACACTGGAAGCCAATGGCGCCCCGGTTATTGATGGGGAAGTCCTGATGCCCTTCTTTAAAGAAGGTGGCCGCTTCACTATTGGCAACGTTCATTACGTACAGGAAGGGGAATATCTGGTCCCGGCTAACGAAACGGAATTTGCCCAGGACAGCACCTTTGGCTATACGGCGGCGACTATGCCCGAATATATCGAAGAAAAAACGGGCGGTGCGTATAAGGCTGACAGTGTTACCTGCATTGCCCTGGAAGATCTGCGGGCCGGTAATATAGATAAAGTAGCAGCCCAGCTGGAAGCGGTCCATGATTTCAACAAAGTCATCGTCAATTGCACCGATTACATTGATGTCAAAGTATTTGCCCTGGCATTGCTCAAGGCAATGAAAGCGGGACGTCATTTCATGTTCCGTTCCGCAGCGGCTCTGACCAAAGTACTGGGTGGCGTATCGGATAAACCTCTGCTGACGAAAGAAGAATTGGTCGTAGCCGGCAACACGAATGGCGGCCTCATCATCATCGGCTCCCATGTCAAGAAGACGACTCAGCAGCTGGAAAAATTGAAAGAACTGGATAATATTGATTTTATCGAATTCAATCATCTCATGGTCCTGGAAAGTGATGAAAAACTGGAAGCAGAAATCCAGCGCGTCATCGATAAGACGGAAGATAACCTGAAAAAAGGTATTACGACAGCCGTCATGACCGGGCGAAAATTGCTGAAAATGGACACGAAAGAAGAATCTCTACGCGTATCGGTCAAGATTTCTGACGCTCTGGTCAGCATCGTGACCCGCCTGTCCGTCCAGCCGAAATTCATCATTGCCAAAGGCGGTATTACGTCCAGCGATGTGGCGACTAAAGGCCTGTCTATCAAGAAAGCACTGGTTCTCGGTCAGGTGGCTCCTGGCATTCCTGCGTGGAAAGCCGGAAGCGAAAGCAAATTCCCTGGCATGAGCTATGTCGTATTTCCGGGCAATGTCGGGGCTGTGACGACTCTGCGTGATGTCGTGGCCATGATGAATGCCTGAGATAGGAGTCATCTATGCTTATTAATCTCCGGGACATGCTGCATTATGCAGAAGAAAAAAATATAGCCGTCCCTTCCTTCAATGTCTATAATGTGGAATCTGTCCAGGCTGTCTGGCAGGCGGCGACGAAAAAAGATTCACCTGTCATCATTGCGTTTGGTGAGTCCTATGATAGTCATATGCCGATTGAATCGGCGGCGGCTTTGATATTGTCTTATGTCCGCGATGCACAATTGCCAGTGGTGCTTCATCTGGACCATTGCCGGAGTCAGCGGAATATCCTGCGCGCTTTGCGGGCTGGTTTTACCTCTGTCATGTTCGACGGATCAGTAAAGCCGCTGGCTGACAATATTGAAGATACGAAGGCTATTGTACGTATGGCACATGATCTCCATGTCAGCGTTGAAGGCGAATTAGGCTATATGAATGAAGAAGACGGTACAGGCAGTGTTGCTCCTGGTACAGGATACACGACCGTCGCTGCGGCCCGCCAGTATGCTGAGGAAAGCGGTGTCGATGCCCTGGCCATAGCCATCGGAAATGCCCACGGTATTTATAAGGGTACGCCCAGTCTGGATCTGGACCGCCTCGATGATATCCGGCAGGCTGTCACGGTCCCACTGGTCCTCCATGGCAGTTCGGGAATTCCTGTAGCGTTGCTGCAGGAAGCTATCCGCCGGGGAATCCGCAAAATCAATGTAAATACGGAAGTATCGACGACGGGAATTCAGGCTGCACGGGATTTCCTCGCTACTCATATGGATCCCAATACACGATTCGAAAAAATGACAAAAGCTGCCGAAACGGCGATGAGTCAGGTCGTACAGACGTATATTGATATTTGTGCATTGAAAAAATAATCATAGTACACGAAAAAGGCGCTGTCTTCATTGGAACAGCGCCTTTTCGTGTACTATGAAATCTTCCGTTTCATTTACTCAATATGGTATTCGAGATATAGTTTTTTCCGTACCTCTTCGTTTTCAATGGCTAAATCCAGATCTTGAAGGCGGCCATCGGCTTTTAATAATTTTAGTAAAGTCGTCAGCCGGCTTTCTCCCTCCCGGCGGCCTTCCTGACGCCCTTCCTGGCGTTCTTCCATGCTCCATTTTTCCATTTCTCTGCACATGGCATTCACCTCCTCAGGATTATTTTTGTAACGGAAAACTTATTGTTTTTGCTATAAATTATTTATATACAATTCAAGTATATCATAAAAATAGAAAGAGAACAAATGTTTTATCTGTAGCAGACAGAATGGCATTTCGGCTTTTAATACGTAATGTAATTATACATGCTTATATAGCATAACTCGCCGCGTTTTTATATATTATGGTCATAATATATATTACTGTTTGACAAGCGTATTAAATGGGTTATAATATATTTATGAAAAGAAAGAAATCATCTAGTTTATCATCTATTGTACCTATCATTTAGTATCCTAGTACTGTAGAAATTGATTCCCAGACATGCTATGTTTCTATTGTCAGAACAGGAGACAGCTCCTTTGGATTCCGCCCCCCGTTTTCAACGTATCAAACAGAAAACATCCTGAGAACCAAAGGAGAGGAAGTGTAACCATGGACGCACTGAAAAAAGCTGTACCACTGCTGACAACGGTTGTTATTATCGGACTGGCTGCTGCAGTTATTTATTTTGAATAAGCAATGGAGAACGGGCTGCCTGTAAAGACAGCCTGTTTTTGATATAGGTGCAGTAGCAGTAGCCGCACTGGCTCTGATTCTTTAATATTCACAGATACTTTCATACATCCATATAAACATAAAATGCGCCGGAGAGGGGAAGCTCCGGCGCATTTTATGTTTATATGGAAAAACCGCGGCATAGAATATATCCTGTGCCGCGGCTTTTTTTTAACTTATTTATTGCTGTCAGCGATGCATTCGTTCAGATCTGCAATCAGAGCGTCTACGTCAATGCCGTGTGCGCCGGCACCTTCGCCAATGGTTTCAAAATGAGCGGCCATGCAGCCGATGCAGCCGAGACCATAAGCCTGGAATATCTGCACGATTTGTGGATATTTCTGGACAGCTTCGATGATACCTGTGTCTTTGGTAATAACTGGCATGTGAATTCCTCCTTAAAAATTCTTTTCCGAACGTTTTGAAAGAACTCCGGACTGGATTCATTATATCATACTTTATCTCCTTTGGCAGGTGGTAAATGCAACGAAATTGCAGAAAATTCTAACTTTTTTTTTAAGGATGATGAGTCATAGCAAGTAGATTTCACGACAGCATATACACATCGTACAGACATTATATATAACAATTATTTATTTCTATATAATAATTTTATTAGAATACATCATTTTACGATTAAGTTAAACGTAAAACGTAAACATAAAGAGTAGAGTAAATAAACTTTTTATTTTATATAAAATAATAAAATATAGTAGCATGGTTCGTATATTTTTAGTTTTCATATAACAACAAGAAATAGAATAAACATATTTTATACATTTGTCCATTTGCGATAATATTTATTCGTCGATTATGATTATTATGCTATTCTCATTTTATATTTATATTATATTTTGTTTATAAAGGTATTAACACAATGTTATTTGACCCGGAACACAGATTAAGGTGTAAAATAGTGACGATTTTTTACAATATCATTACAAACATATTGCAAATACAAACGAGAAAAGAATTTACATCACAAAACTGTAAATAAGGTGGGAGGCTTTATGAACAAAATTTACAAAGTCATTTACAGCAAAGTACGGAATTGCTATATCGTCGTATCGGAACTGGCGAAAAGCCATGATTCAGCTCATGGTACACGCAGTCGCAGCGGATGTGCCCGCAAAGCGGCCGTTCTGGCAGCCTTTGTCCTGACGACAACGCTGGCGGCAGTGCCGGTTTGGGCGGCTGATAGTAAGGGAAATATCAATAATGTTGTAACAATAAAAAATAATCAGCCAGATAGGTCGGCTATGGATGGTACCAATAATCTTAATGGGACTAATAATGTGGTATATGGGACTGGCAATACTGCTGATAAATCGGGGGCTGTTATAGTAGGGAAAAATAGTAAAGGTGATCAGGACAGTGTTGTCATAGGGAATAATGCGCAGAGTAATGCTGAAGACCAAATTATCATTGGACAGGCTACTGCTAATGGGGGGGCTATTGGCAGCATTATCATTGGTAATACTACCAGTGTTGTCGGTTCATCACAATCTGTAATTATAGGAAATGGCATCCAAGACAATAGTTCTGGACAAGGAGTTGTCATTATTGGCAATGGCGCTATTGCGAACAGTAATGCTGCAGGCTATAACGATAATGGAAAATACATACCAGCGGGAATCGTTTTAGGGGAATATTCTTATAGTGATAGAAGAGCAGGAAGAACTGGATATGTGCCTGGTTCTACTAATAATACAATACCTTCAAAGCCTTCGACTGCGTATACGCCGAAGTTTTGGAATGCTGTATGGACAGCGACGGCGAATCCATTGGCTATTGGTGATGTCGATGATGATTCAAGTGGCAAAGGCGAGGAACACAATAAAATGCTTGTAACTCGTCAAATTACAGGTGTAGCCGCTGGGTCAGCGTTAACGGATGCCGTCAACGTAGCTCAGCTGCAAGCTGCTATAGCCCAGTTTAGCGGTGGCGGTACCGGCGGCAGTGGAGTCCACGATTACAGTGTGAATTCCGTAGATACAGCCAACGATAGAAACTACAACAATACAGGCGCTACGGGGAACAACGCTCTGGCTGCAGGGGTCAGCGCCTCGGCGACCGGTGCCCATTCGGTAGCCGTCGGCAACAGTGCCCAGGCAACCGGTCAGGACTCCATTGCTCTCGGTACCAACGCCAAAGCGGAAGGAAACGGTGCTGCTGCGATTGGACAGTACAATACGGCATCGGGGCAGAATTCCCTGGCTTTTGGCGGCGGATATAATAAAGACCAAAAAGGGAATACAGCCAGCGGCGTCGCTTCGGTAGCCTTTGGGGAAGGAACCCAGGCCATTGCCGAAGGAACTCTGGCCTTTGGGGAAAATACCCAGGCCGGTTCTACTGAGAAAGACAAGAATAACAATCCCTTGGGACAGAATGCCGTAGCTTTTGGCAACGGGACGAAAGCCACCGGCGGCCGTTCCATTGCTTTTGGAGAACGGACCCTTGCCAGTGCCAACGATGCTACGGCCTTTGGCAATGAAAGCGTTGCTTCCAACACGGGGGCGACAGCCTTTGGCAACAAGAACCAGGCCACTGGTCAGTACGCCACGGCCTGGGGCGGCGGAGATAAACAGGTTGACAATGGAGACGGCACCACAAAGAAAGTCGGCACCGTAGCCAGCGGAACCTATGCTACCGCCTTTGGTGAACGGACAGTTGCCAGCGGGGAAAGTGCCACTGCTTTTGGCAGCGATTCTACGGCCAGTGGGAAAAATGCTGCGGCCTTTGGAGCTTCTTCCACGGCAGCCGGAGAAAATTCTCTGGCCGCTTTGGGTGGCACAGTGGATGAAAAAGCCACCAATGCCGCCGCCATCGGCAATGGTGCACAGGCCAAACTGGCGAATACGGTGGCACTGGGCAGCGGATCCGTAGCTGACCGGCAGAGCGGTGCCAAAGGGTATGATGCAGCCATCGGGGCGGAAACGACCCAAACATCTGCCACCTGGGTTTCCAACGCCAATGCCATTGCGGTGGGCAATGGCGACACCCTGACCCGGCAGATCACCGGGGTGGCAGCCGGTTCTCTGGATACGGATGCCGTCAACGTGGCACAGCTGAAAGCGGTTGACGCCAAACACACCACTGTTTCCGTAGGTGGAAACGAGGCCACAGCTGATGATACCTTGGTTAGAGGCGGCAATCTGGAACTGAAGCGGCAGACAACCGGCGGGCAGGCTAATTACGACGTGGCCCTGAGCAAGGACGTAATACTGGGCGAACAGGAAGAAAATAAGGGCGGCAGCCTGGTAGTAAACAGCGTGGCCCAGTTCCGCAAGGCACCGGGTTCCCAAGAAACCTATCCGGTGAAAGAAGCCGTCAAGATTGACGGGACCACTGTCTCCGTCGTAAAGAACGATGGAACCAACGACCAGCGCCAGGTGGTCCTCGGCGTCGGTCAGGATACAGGCGGCTATGTGGCTCTGTTTGATAAGACAGGTAATACGCCTACGTATATCTTCAATGCCATCAGCCCGGGCATCACCTATCTGAAAGAGGGACAGGCCAATGAATTCAAACGTCTCGAATACGGGGATATCACCAACGGCTCTACTCAGTTCATCGCTACCTTGGATGATGGGCTGAAGTTCAGCGGCGATCAGGGAACCACTTCAGCCGTGAAGCTGAACCAGAAGCTTACCGTTACTGGCGGAGAAACCAACCTGGATAATCTGGCAACGGCCAACAACATCGGCGTCGTTTCCAGCCAGGACAGGGACAATGGCAAGCTGGAACTCAAACTGAACAAAGATCTCACCGGGCTGAATACGGTTACGGCCGGCACGGCGAAAATCGGTCACTATGCCGATGGGGTGCTGCCTACGGTTCAGAATGGACAGCCCACCATCAGCTATGCCAATGCCGGGGACTATGTAACGGGCCTGACCAACAAAGACTGGACCGTTAACAATCCTACCTATGTGAGCGGACGGGCTGCTACGGAAGATGAACTGCGGATCGTATCCGATGCGGTGAGCGGCAATACCACCAAGATTACCAATAACACGAACCAAATTACCAACAATACCAATACCATTGCCAAAGGCCTGAGCTTCACCACCAACACCAAGAATGCTTCTAACACCAGCGAAAACTACAAGGGCTACAAAGTAGTGAAACGCAATCTGGGAGATACTATCGCCATCAAGGCTAGCGATGAAACCGGCGGCCACGACTACAGCACGGCCAACTTAACGACCCGCATTGCCGAAAACGGCGACATCTCCATCCTCATGGATGAAAAACCCACCTTTACTACCGTGACCACCGGCGATGTGATCTATACAGGCAATCCTGATAAGAAAGATAATAACGACAAAGCGGCCCAGGCGGACACCAGCGTCCATTATGGGGATAAGACCCTGACGGACGGTCAGAATATCACTACGTCTGATCATGAAACCAAGTCCACCCGTCTGGGGTACAAAGATGCTCAGGATAAACGCCACGATATCGCCACCCTGGATGACGGCCAGATCTATGCCGGGGATATCACCAGCGACGGGAAACTGGATGAAAAGGGTTTTGCCCGGACCATGAACCAGAAGACTACCATCAACGGCGGTGTGAAGAAAACAGGGAAACTCACCGAAGGCAACATCGGGGTGGTTTCCAACGGCACTGACACCCTGACGGTGAAACTGGCCAAGGACCTGAAAGACCTGACTTCTGTCACCACGGGCAAGACCGTCCAGAATGATAGCGGCATTACGATTACCAACGATGCCAATGATGAAACCAAGAACGTGGTCATCAACGGGGATAAGATTTCCTTTGGTGGCAACCAGGTGACCAACATGGGTAGCGGCATCAATACTGCCACCAACCAGTACGATACCCTCACCAACGGGGCCAACATCGGCGATGTGAAGGAAATTGCTAACAATACTACGGAAGCAGCCAAACTCACCGGCGATTCCAATATTACTGTCACCTATAATGACCAGACAGCTGACGGCAAGAATACGGTAAAACTCAACGACAGCATCACCCTGGGCAGCGATGCCGACAAGAAAGTCACCATTGACGGCACGGAAGGCACCATCACCGCTGGCGACAAGGTCAGCCTGGATGGCAGCACCGGCAAGGGCACCATCGGCGGCGTGACCATCGGCAACCAGACCGGCGTCACCACCACCAAGAAAGATGGCGACAAAGCCAAAACCGAAGACGGTACCTTCGTAACCGGCTTGACCAATACCACCTGGAACCCCGATGCCAACGGTATCGTCAGCGGCCGGGCGGCTACGGAAGACCAGCTCAAGACCGTGTCCGATACGGTCAATGCCGGCTGGGAACTGGATGTCAATGGCACAAAGCAGAAAGCTGTGACGCCGACGAGTCCGAAAGTCAACTTTGTGCAGGGCCAGAACATCACCATTACCGGCAGCGGCGATGATGTCACTGTAGCAACGGCAGACAGTGTACGGTTTGATAAAGTCCGTGTAACCAGCGACAAGAATGCTTCAGGCGGTTATACGGGTGGCATCGTCATTGGCAAGCAGAGCGGAAACAATCCGGATGGAACGGTGAGTGACAACCCGGGACCTGGGTATTACATTACCGGTCTGGAAAATAAGGATTGGGACAGCACCAAAATCCAGCATGGACGTGCCGCTACGGAAGATCAGCTGCAACAGGTAGCCGAAGATATTAAACAAGGCACCGTAACAGGCGATAAATATATCACCGGTGGTACAGCCACTTATACGGACAACGGCAGTGGGTCCGCAGCTCTTTCCGGAACCAATGGACTGGCAGGAACCATTTCCGGCCTCCACGATTATTACATCAAGGAAGGCACTGTGTCAGACGATGGCAAGACTCTGACGCTCACCAAGAATGACGATTCAAAAGTCACTGTTAACCTGGACAAAGTCATGAAGTCGGATATGCGTCTGGTGCAGAATCCTGCCAGAACAGATGGCAGGTACACTGTTGATAGCAATGGCAATCTGAACCTTACTGTACAGGATGCCAATGGCACGGAATCTACGAAGCAGACCATTACTCTCTCCGGACTGGCATCCAAAGCAGAAGTAGATAAGGGACTCAATTTTGCAGCCAACTCCGGTACCGCCTATAAAGCTAAGCTAGGTGATACGGTGACCATCAAGGGCACTGCTGTCAAAGATGGCCATGACTACAGTGCAGACAACGTGACCACCGAAGTGGACGATAATGGCAACATCACCATCAAGCTGGATAAAGCCCTGACGGCTGACACGGTGATGGTCAACGGCAAAGATGGCAGAGATGGCCAGATTGGCCTGAATGGCAAGGATGGTAAAGATGATACGGTGACCACTATCATCCGGACTATCGGTAAGAATGGCACGGATGGCACCGATGGAAAACCTGGTGTCAACGGCACTGACGGTATCACCCGTATTGTCTATCAGGATGGGAAAGATGGAGAACCGGGCACTACGACCCATACGGTAGCTACCTTGGATGATGGCTTGAAATTCGGGGCTAATGTCCCTGCAGCTGGCAAGACGGATAATCCGGTGGGCAACAAGCTGAATAGTACTATTAGCATCACAGGCGCTGGCAAGAAAAATCTGGACCAGTATTCCGGCAAGAACCTGATAACTTCTGTAGAACAGGATACAAACGGCAATACTACCATTAACGTGCTCATGGACAAGAATATCTCTGCTGACGGCGTGACCGTCGGGCATGCAGGTAAGGATGGCGTAGCCGGTGCGGATGGCGAAATCGGCAAGGCCGGTACCATCGGCATCAACGGCAAGGATGGGAAGGACGGCATCACCACCACTATCATCCGTACGGAAAAAGGCCAGCTCGGAAAGGATGGCACCAACGGCAAGCCCGGCGTGGACGGTACGGACATCACCCGGATCGTCTACCAGAACGGCCAAGACGGTACCGATGGGAAGGATCTCCATACAGTGGCCACCCTGGAAGACGGCTTGAAGTTCGCCGGAGATGACGGCCAGACCGATACCACGAAAGTCATCAGCAAGAAACTCAACGAACAGCTGGACATCATCGGGGGAGCCAATCCGGACAGCCTGACGGACAACAACATCGGGGTGAAGAACAAGGATGGCAAGCTCTATGTCCGCCTGGCCAAACATGTGAATCTGGATGCTGACGGTACCCTGAAAGCCGGGAATCTGACCATCGGGGCCTTCAGCAATACGGATCTCACCACCAATAAGAACAACCATCCCTCTGCAGGCAGCTATGCAACAGGCCTGTCCAATACGCAGTGGAGTGTGGCAGATCCGGAATACGTCAGCGGCCGGGCGGCTACGGAAGACCAGCTGAAAGTGGTCAGCGACGCCATCCACAACCGGCAGCTGGTGAACACGGATTACCAGCTGGTGACCAATCCGGATCCGACGACAGATGGCAGCTATACCGCTACCAATGGAGAACTGACCTTGACGGTCCGGGATACGGAACATACCAATGATCCCAAGTATCCGGACAAGACCATCACCATCAAGGACATCGCTTCCAAGACGAAGGTGGACGAAGCCTACGATCGGACCGTGAAGTACGATATGAAAGACGGGAAAGTGGACAAGACACATGTGACCTTCGAAGCTGCGGACGAAGCCGGGAAGCCTCTGGATACTCAGGTGAGCCATATGGCCAGCGGGGCTTCGGAAATCACTGATGATGGGAAGGGCAACAAAACCTATACCTACAATACGGACAACAATGCCGCCAATATCGGTGACGTGAAGCGCCTAGCAGCTGAGGCCGACTTGCACTACAGCGGGGATACGGGCACAGGCACCAGTCCGCTGAAGGAAGCGGTTGCTTTCAACGGCACGGAGGGCCAGATCGTCACCACGGCGGAAAATGGCAAAGTCACCTTCAAACTGGCAGATGATCTGATGACCCAGACCATCACCGTTACCGGCAAAGACGGGATTTCCGTCAAAGGCAAGGACGGCAAGGACGGCGTCACCATTACCGGCAAAGATGGAGTGGATGGCGTCAATGGAGCCGAAGGCCATATCGGCCTCAACGGCAAGGACGGCATGGTAGATATCTGGACCAAGCCGGGCAAACCGGGTGTTGATGGCAAAGATGGGGAAACCATGACCCGCATCGTCTACAAGAATCCAGCTGGCCAGGAACATCAGGGGGCAACTCTCGATGACGGCTTGAAATTCCATGGCGACAGCGGGGATGTAGTGACCCGGAAACTGAACACCCAGCTGGATGTACTGGGCGGCCAGACCGATACGGAAAAACTGACGGCCACTAAGGATGGCAATATCGGCGTGGTTTCCACGAAAGCAGCGGACGAAAACTCCAACGGCAAACTGGAAATCCGCCTGGCCAAGGAACTGAAGAACCTTACCAGCGTACAGACCGGGGATACCACTGTGGATGGCGACGGCTTGAAGATTGAGAAATCCGGAAAAGACGGCAAGAGTACCATTACCATCAACAAGACTACCGTTTCCATTGCGGGGAATCAGATTACCAACATGGGCAGCGGCCTGGGCAACACTTACACTACAGCCGGTGACAACAACGGCGCCAATATCGGCGATGTGAAGAAGCTGGCAGACAGCCGCAAGACCACGGTGAAATCCACCGACGGCAGTGTGAAGGTAACCAATACAAGCACGGATTCCAACCATTTTGACTATGACCTGTCCGTTGATACTTCGAAAGTGGCGGGGGCTGTGGACTTGAAATACAAGGGCGACAACAATACGGAAGGCAGCAACAAGCTCAGTGATGCTGTCACTTTCAGCGGTACAAAGGGTCAGATTGTGACCCAAGCGGAAGACGGCAAAGTCACGTTTAAACTGGCGGACGACCTGACGACCCAGACAATCACGGCTACCGGCAAGAACGGCAATGACGGCCAGATTGGACTCACCGGCAAGGACGGGGCTGACGGCAAGGTGACTACCATCATCAAGACAGTGGGAGCCAAAGGCACCGACGGTAAGGATGGTATCCCTGGCGTGGACGGCCAGCCTGGCAAGGACGGCATCACACGCCTCATCTATCAGGATGGCAAGGACGGAGAATCCGGTACGACCACTCATGTAGTGGCTACTCTGGACGACGGCCTGAAGTTCGTAGGGAACGACGGCAAGGTGGTTGCCCGGAAGCTCAATGACATCCTGTCCCTCAAAGGTGGCATCGATGATCCGGAGGTACTGGCTGACAAGAGCCGGGTATCCCGCCGGAACCTGGGTGTCCGCCAGAATACAGCAGGAGATGGTTTGGAAATCGTCATGACC
>Ga0256406_1002965_pt1 | contig 22362 bp, 19 predicted proteins | sample RumenRJG_03DNA_FD_185986 | JGI IMG/M metagenome (GOLD analysis project Ga0256406, IMG submission 185986) | Bovine rumen microbial communities from Lethbridge, Alberta, Canada - RJG_03 | ecosystem: Host-associated > Mammals > Digestive system > Stomach > Rumen | place: Canada: Alberta | collected... | reverse complement strand
GAGATATCAGGCTACCAGACTCAAGTCAGTAACTTGATGAAGGCCATCGGTGCAGTTATCGCAATTGTCGGTGCGTTCTCCATTTATTTCAAGATGCAGAACGGAGATCAGGACGTGAAGAAGGCGAAAATGACATTGTTAATTAAATTAAAATATTGTCGAGCCTTTAAATTGATTTAGATTTACCAAATAACTACATATCAATAATATATCAAATTTTATTAAACAGACGCAACAAATGAAATATTACACTAATTTAGACAAGCATACATATATTATGTTAATTAATCCCGCCTTTTTAAGGCTTTGCGGGAAGATTGAAAGTTGCAACAAGTAATAAAAGTTCATATCTTTGCCGCAGTTCGTTTAACACTATTAGTAAGAATAATATGAGATTGAGATTTTTCTTAAAGGCCACGGCCAAGCGGTGTGACAAGACCTCCACCGCAACAATTTATGTCAGACTGACCATCGGCCACAAGGTCGATACGTCAACGGCTCTGCCTTTGTCAGTCAACCCCAACTTGTGGGATGTGAAAGGACAGCGGGTGAAAAGCCGTGCGGTATGTGACGAGGCCCTGCGTGATGGCATCAACGACCGTCTGGCGGAGCTTTCACTCTACCTGCAGCGTGAGTTTGCCAAGACCGAGCTGTTCGACTACAAGAGATGGCTGAAGGACAGTGTACACACTTTCTTCGGCATCAGGGAGAATACACGGGAAAAGAAGCATTCGGCTGTCGACCTTACGAAGGGCGATTCGTTTTTCGAGACATTCGACAAGTTCGTCGACAGCCGTATCATGGGCAAGACACGCCGCCAGCACTATATCTGTCTGCGTGAGCGGCTTCTGCGATTTCAAGCCTACAAGATGCTGGTCGAGAAGAACATGCTCTTCCGCTATTCCATCCATACGTTTTCCGTGGAGCTCTTTACGGAGTTCAGCGATTTCGTCGGTCATGAGTATGAATACGTCAAGGTCTATCCGAAAGTGTTCGAGATGGTGCCATACTCCAAGTTCTACAAGCCACGTCCAATGGGTGCCAACAGTCTGTCGCACGTGAAGTATAACCTGCGTATCTTCCTCAAGTGGTGCTATGTGCAGGAGCTGACCGTCAACCATTCTTATATGAGGATGGAAATCGACAGCCCCATCTATGGCACTCCATATTATCTGACTATTGAGGAACGGGACAGACTGTTCGACTTTGCCTTCCCTGAGAGTCCGTTTAGGGAAAAGTACGAGATGGAGCGCGACACCTTTGTCTTCCAGTGCCTTGTCGGTTGCCGCATCAGTGACCTGCGCTCATTCACTCGGGACAATATCATTGGTGACTATCTGGAGTACATTCCGAAGAAGACCATCAAGAAGAGTGTGCGCACCGTCCGTGTGCCGCTCGTTGACAAGGCGCGTGCCATCCTCGACCGGCACAAGGACGAGAACCATCCCGGTGGTGCCCTCTTCCACTTCTATCAGTTCTCTATCTACGAGGAGGACTTGAAGAAAATCTTCGAGATTGTGGGAATCACGAGATACGTAACCGTCTATAACTCACTCACTGGCAAGGAAGAGCGTCGGCGGCTCTGTGACTTGGCGGCTACCCACCTGGCACGTCGCACGTTTGTCGGAAATCTCTACAAGAAGATAAAGGATCCGGACATCATCGGCTCCATGTCAGGCCATGCCAACGGAAGCCGCTCCTTCATTCGCTATCGTAGCATTGATGATGACATCAAGAATGAGGCGATACGCTATATTGAGTGAAACCGGGAGCATGCTATTGTACAAATCCGATTCCGAATCTATTCAAAATCAATTAAATTACGATGAAAATGAGACATTTTACAGGCCTATACGCACGTCCTCCTCCACAAATAAGCGGATGTACACCGATTTCAATTAACTTTGCAGTCGTCAAGTTGACCGCGAGGCGCTGACGAATAGCAATTTCAATATTTATTAACCATCTAACCATTATAACTATGAGAACCAAACCGAAAACCGCCCACAAGGGCACTGAGAGTGTTAACTTTAGTACTAACTCCAAAAACCAGGAAGCCATGAAAAAGCTCAAGGAAGAAGGCATCAAGGACATCCGTGAGATCCGTCCCGACTTCGAGTATCCAATCTTCGTCTGGCCACGTCCGAAAGCAGAGGCAGAAGTCTCTGAGCAGACCGTGGACGCGAGTGAGGATGACACTAAGGAGGCAGAGAATACTTTGTCGGATGATGCCGTACAGAACGAACCCGTCGCTGAACCTGCTGACAATGCATCGGCAGAGTAAGCGATGACTCCTCTCAACCGCCGGAACGCAATGCGCGTTCCGTTGGTTATTCAAGAACAATTACCAATGTCTAACCAAAATATTCATTACTATGGAAGATTTCAAGTTTATCGCCCTTATGGGAGACAAGTCTGCTAACTTCACCATTACGACGAGCAGTGAGAACCTGCGCGCCTTTGCCGATTATCTCATCGATAAAGCACGTGAGGAACTTGCCGCGCGTCAGGCCGAAGAAGCCGTTGAGAAAGAAAACGCTGAGACATTCCTCTCCCGCAAGGAGACCTGTGAGTATCTCGGCGTGTGCGAGGCCACGCTATGGAAATGGGCTAAGCCCGAGCGTCGCTACCTCATGCCCGTACGAGTGGGGAGTAAGGTGCGATACCGCAAGAGTGACCTTGACCGTATCAAATTCGGCAACACCCCCACAGCACAATGAACTCTCTATTGTTAATCCATCAAACAACTGAACCACACCATGGAAAATACCAATAATGAAGAATTGCTTATGCGGAAGGATATCGACCGTATGAACACGATATTCCGTGTCGACCATGTCCTCGACATGATAGGCATCCCGTGCTTTGAGCAAATCGGGATAAACCGCTACTACAGTACTGGCAGATTCAACGGCATTGATCTGCCGGAGATAGTTGTCAATATGCCCAGAAGCGAATGGATATGCCGCGAGAAGGGTGAGCATGGAAAGTTGTCAGATATCCTCGACTTCCTGAAAATCAAATCGCAGGATGAGAATGGCTCCTACATGCCGCTCTACTATAAATTGGTAGAATACTATCACCATCAGATGACAGCAGACAAGAGCGTCTCCATCAACGCCATCCGCATCGGAAAGAACAATGTGACAATGGAGGACAATATCGGCTATGAGACTGCCATCGGATTGTCGAGGCTCGGCATCTCGCTCCGCACGCTCCAGGCTGCAGGATGCGAAACGGCGACTGTCTATAACCGTCAGACGGGAAGACTCGAGCAGCAGTTGTCATTCGGCTGCGACAACGGGAGCGGTTACCTTTATAACGGTACAGTCTTCCGTCCCATCGATGATCCGGGCATTACCACCATTGGAGAGATCAGCAGAGACCAGAACTGCTATGTCTATCACAACCCTCTCGACTATCTTGCCATGATGGAGCTGCGCCATCGCAGACGTGTCGACTTCCTGCTGCGCAAGGATTATCATCTTGTAATCAACGGTGAACGGAACATTGAGCAGGCATGCCAGTTCCTAAAGGACAATCCGGATTTCGCGGAGGTCCGCACCATACTTCCGGCAGGTGATGACAGCAAGCCTATATTCGGAAAGTTGTGTATGGCGACATCGAATGTGATTGTGAATTATTCGGACATTTTCAACGGCTACACATCTTTGCTCGACAAGGCTGGTTTTCAGGTGCCTCCTTTCTTCAAGGAGATTCTGACAAGAAAGAAGAACCAAGGCAAGGAGGTCAAGCCTATTACTGAGGAAGCGCAGCAGGCCGACGTAAGTCAGCAGACCAGCCACCAGCAGGGAACGGAGAAGGACATGCCGCAGGGTCTTGGCAGAAGTCATACAATCACTGTCGCTGATGAGCGTCGTGGCGGCATGAAGATGTAGTATCACGCAGAAGCCAACATGAAAGTCAAGGTGTTTCGCAAGATGTGTGCGGAGATATCTCCTTGCTGACGCCGGAGCCATCCCACACACCCTTGCAAGGGGATACCCCTTGACCCATAGGCTTCGCCTTAATATGAAATATCATGATAGCGAATGTGTCAACATCGTCTGACATCGCCTTCACTTTGGCCTACGGGCAGAACCCGGAAAAAGGTGGTGGCATCATCCTCTGCAACTATACTGACGAGCGGGCCGGAGCTGAGCAGCAGGCACGTGATTGGGAGGCATTGAGCAATCCATACAGGAACAAGTGCTACACCATTGTCGTCTCGTTCGGTAACAAGGATACTGAAAAGATACGACAAATGCCGTTTGCCGAAAGGGCCGTTTTTGAGCGTAAACTACTCATGGCTTTCCTCAATGAGCTCAGTGAGCGCGGCAATAATGTCTATGACTGTCCGTTCGTCGTGGCGCATCATGGCAATACGGATAATGAACATTTCCACATCGCCATTCTCAACACTACCGTTTACGGAAAGCACTTCCGTGATTCGTTCATCAAGAAGAACGCATGCCGTGCGGCGGCGAAGGTCTCAATGGATTTTGGGCTGGAGGTGCCGGAGAAAGCAGCACGCAACGAGCGCAACCATCAGAAGGTCAAAAGCCGGAGACAGGGCAAGCCCAATCCGAAGGAGTCTGTTGAAAACGGAAATACGGTTCGGCAAGGTCGTAAGCGCATATACAATCGTGTCAGCAAGGATCCTAATGAGCTGCGTTACCGTGCGGAGCGCATAAGGATGGCGGAGAACCGGAAAAGGGCGTGCAAGAGCGTTATCGAGGCTATTGCCATAGATAAGTCAACGACAGCTTCCAACTTTGTCGAACGGCTCTTGAATCAGGGACTCCGTCTCTACCATGACCCTGAATCCGGCTATTACGTCATCTTTCATGACAGTAAGGAGGATAATGACTATACCTATTCTCTCGAACGACAGCTTGGAGTGGACCTTTCATTGCTGCCTGATCTTGACAAAGTGGCGATAGCGAGACCGTTGAAGTCGGACCGTGAGGGAAAGAGTGTGGCAAAGCATGTCCCGAAGGCACCTGCCAAAACAAACGACAAGTCGTTGCTTCCAAGTGCGTCCAAGGCCGCTAACTTCGCACGCAACTTGAATGTTCAGGTTGGTTCGCAAGGCGGTCAGACCCAGCAAGGCAATGAGAGACCTGACGGCACTGTCTCCCATGACTACGAGGATGAGGAATGGAGGCAGCGTGAGGGTGGCTATCACATGTAGAGCCGGTGACCGGCGATAATGACATTATCAGATTAACAACTATTCAAAAGAACTTATATGGGAAACAGAAAAATCAATCCTTCAGCCTTGCGACGGGCAAGGAAAGAGAAACAGAAGCCGCCGCAGCCGAAATCCTACAAGCTTCTCATCCGCTTCACCGCGGAGCAGAAAGCTATATTGGAGACGGCAGCCAAAGCGGTGGGTATGAGAAAGACCGATTATTGCAGGGCCTGCATCCTGCGGCAGAAGATCCGGGACAAGAGTCCGGAGGAGCAGCACTTCCGACTTGTGCTTACGCAGGGGTGTAACAATATCAACCAGATAGCCCATCACATCAATCGGGAAGGCCTCCATGCCGAGACTCTTTCCCAAGTAAATGCCATGCTCGCGTGGTTTCGTGAGTTAAAAGAACATTCCAATAACAACTAAATCAAGACAATATGGACACTACTAACAATTTCTCTGAATTCTCTTCGGGTGCCATCGAGCCCCGTAATCAGGAACTGTCAAATGACAACAGTCAGGAGACAGTAAACGTTAATTCCGAGCCAGCCACCATCACCAAGACGGACCTGGAGAACTTTATGACACGCACAGACGCGGTCGCGAAGGATGCCGAGAACATCTCGCAGGACTCCCGTGCCATCAGCGACTATCTCGACAGCTTCAGCAGTCTGATGGTCCACCCCGACGGAAGTCTTGCCGATTTGAGCGACCGCGGCGGCCGTAGGGACTTGAACTACAACATCAAAAAGAACACGGAGGCTGTGGAAACTATGAGCGCAAAGATAGCGGAGGCACCCAAAAAGATGCTCGAAGCAATCCCTAAGTCTGTCAATGCAGAGTTTTGCAAGGCAGACCGAGAGCGTTTTGACTTATTCTTCAAGCGCGTGGGCAGTTTCGTCGACTGGGCGGTTCCATGCGGCGTACTTGCTGGTGTCGTCATCGGTGGACTCGTTGTCCTCGCGGTAATGGGCTACTCTAAGGCAAGTGATTACCGTGAGAAGATGGAGACACAAGCCAAAGAGCAGCAGGAAGCCATCGACTTCGGTTACTACATGAAGGAAAACAATCCGAAGACCTTGGAGAGATGGCGTAAAAAACATCAGGAATAAACGGTTTATTCTTCTTGCGAGCACCTAAGCATATTGTCTTAGGTGCTCGTATACATTCAAAATTTTGGGTAGATTGGATATTGAAGAATACTATACCAGTGGCGACCATATTAGTCATTACACTTGATAGGTTATAGCAATTCAGAGTTAGTCGAATTGTAGATCTAAATCTTATTGTTCTCATTTTCATTCTACAAATTTTCACCATGAATTGATGATTTTTACTATCTACATAACAATTTTCCTTATTGTTCTTTTTGTATATTACATACATTTTTGTAACTTTGCGCAAATATGAGCTAAAAATTAGGCCTATGGACAATAAACAGGGCATAACCGTCCGTAACAGGATAAAAGCAGTGCTGGCCGATCACAATAAAAAGAGCGGCTGGCTGGCAGAGCAGTTAGGCAAATCGCCCAATACTGTTTCCCGGTGGTGCAGCAACAAGACACAGCCTTCATTGGCCCAACTTGGAGAAATTGCCGGTGTATTGAACGTAGAAGTTGGCACTCTCATTACAACAATCGAAAACAAGGACTAATCATGACAGAACCAAACGTAATATTAGATACGAAGAATGTCAACGACATATCAGGCAACTTCGTCGTGAAGTCATACCAGCGCGGCTATCGCTGGGATGTGCAGGTGCTTACCTTGCTCAATGACCTCAAAGAGAACGGCGACAAGGATTATTGCCTTCAGCCTATAGTAGTAAAAAGGAATGACGATGACTCTTACGAGTTAATCGACGGGCAGCAACGTCTTACTACATTATATATTCTACTTCAATACATTCAGAAAAACTATAAGCCGAAGATTAAAATCAACTTCAGCCTTAGTTATGAAAACCGAATTAAGTCAAAAACGTTCTTAAATGATATCAATGAAGAAGAATCTAATAGCAACATTGATTTTTTCTTCATGTACAAAGCATACAAGACGATTGACAAGTGGTTTGTGGATAGCAAAGACGACGCATTTCTTGCTGACGAGATGTATCGTTATCTGCATAGCTTCGTCAAGGTCATCTGGTACGAGGTCGATGATTCTGTTGACCCGATTGCCCTGTTCACCCGATTGAACATCGGTCGCATTCCCCTGACCAACGCCGAGCTCATAAAGGCTTTGTTCTTGCGTCGTAATGATGCCGACAAGGAAGAACTGCGTGTGGACAAACGTCGTCAGATAGAAATAGCTGTACAGTGGGATGACATGGAGAGGCAACTTCAGGATGAAAGATTTTGGTATTTTCTGACCAATGACAATCCCGGTGACTATCCTACTAAAATTGACCTTTTGTTCAAGTTCATGGCCAACAGCCATTTTGACGAGCATGAGAAGTACGCCACTTTCTTCTATTTTGACAAAGAGAAGGAGGATAAAGTCAAATACCCCTCGGTGCTATCCCTTTGGTATGAAGTACGCAAGACATTCCTCTTACTGAAAGAATGGTATGAAGACCATACTCTTTATCACAAGATAGGCTATCTTATTGCCTCCGATACCTTGACGATGCAGGAACTCATCGCTTTTGCCAAGACAACAACCGACACTAAGACCCAGTTCAATCAGTTGCTGGACCAGAAGATTGCTAATAGCATCACTATCAAGTCGGACGAGAAATACATGGAGCTTTCCTATGAGAATGCTAATGACAAGGTGTTGATTTACAAGATACTTCTTCTTTTCAACGTTCAGTCCGTCTGCAACAGTGGCAGCTTTCAATGGTATCCTTTTCATGAGCACAAGGCCGCCAACTGGACACTGGAACATATCCATGCTCAGCAGAGCGAAGGATTAAACTCCAAAGAGGCAATGCATGACTGGCTCAAACAACACATTGTTTCCATGAATGCCGTGTATCCAGGAGAAGAACAAAGAGGACTCAAAGATAAGATGCAGGAAGCTATTGATGACGATAAACTTACGGTGGAAATGTTCAAGAGCATTTTCAGCGAGGTTGTTGGGTTGTTCACGATTGACGACACCACGTCTTATATGCATTTCCTTACAAATATGGCCCTCCTTAATGGTGACCAAAACAGTGTTCTCAGCAATTCAGTTTTTGATGTTAAGCGCAGCAAAATCATTGAGATGGATAAGCACGGCGAATTCATTCCATACTGCACAAAGATGGTTTTCCTGAAATATTATACCCCTTCAAAGGGTAACCAGATACATTATTGGAGCCAGACGGATCGTGATGCTTATCGCAAAAACATGAACGAAGTGTTGAGACCTTATCTTCAAATCATTGGCAAAGAAATCTAACTATGGCAGAGTCGAAACAATATACTTTCAAGAGCCTTTTCGGCAGCAAGTTCAAAAGTAAGGACTATGACAACCCCGAAGGTGTAAAGCTCACAGACATCGAAATTCCGATTATTCAGCGTGACTATGCCCAAGGGCGGCGGTCGACAGAAGTCGGCAAGGTGCGCAGGAACTTCCTTGATGCCCTGTATGGCGGGTTAGTTAACCGTCAACAGGTCAGTTTGGATTTTGTCTATGGTGATGTTACTAATCATGGCAAGATGATACCTCTTGACGGACAACAACGACTTACGACTCTCTTTCTTCTGCATTGGTATGTTGCCAAGCGCGAAGGTGTGGGCGAACATGAATACGACTTCCTCAACCACTTCACTTATGAGACTCGCGACTCGGCCCGTCAATTTTTTCGTGAACTCGTAAACTACACTCCCGACTTTGCCACGAACAGCCTATCGGCTAACATTGAGGACCAGAACTGGTTCCCTTATGAGTGGAAGAAAGACCCGACTATAGTCTCTTCACTTGTCATGATAGATGCCATTCATGTCAAGTTCGGCCCCGCTATTGAGCAAATATGTAAGGATAGCAATGGAGAAGACAGCATGTGGAAGCGTCTGGACGAAAATCTGATAGTTTTTTATTTCCTTCCTATCCATGAGATGGGCCTGACCGACGACCTGTATATCAAGATGAACTCTCGTGGCAAGCCCTTGACACTGTTTGAGCATTTCAAGGCTGCTTTGGAAATGAACTTGAAGAAATTCGACAAAGAATCTGCCAAACGCATCATAAAGAAGATAGATTTGGAGTGGACGGATATGCTGTGGCCTTATCGTGGCGAGAACAATATCGTTGATGACGAGTTTATGGCCTATTTCGCTTTCATAACAAGTGTGATATACTATCGCGCCGGACGTAAGCCTGTAACCGAGCCGTTTGAAGTTATTGATGACTTGTTTGGCGATGAAAATGTTGATCGAGAGAATAATCTCATCTACTTTGAGAAGATGTTTGATATTTGGTGTGACGTTGGCGACATCACGGACTTCTTCAAGGCCATCTATACTAAAGATAAGCATGAAGATGGAAAGATAACCATCTTTTTCCCCATCAACAATAAGCGTGGAGAGGTCAATCCTTTCTTGGAGTGTTGCTGGAACTTCGGCGTACTCAATGGACTCGGCAACAGGACGTTCACATTGAATAAGTTCCTTTGGTTATATGCCGTTACCGACTATCTGCGCAACAAAGATGTAGTTGAGAGAGAAGTGGCTCTTCGTCGTCTGCGCATAGTGAATAATCTCATTAATGCTTCAGAATTTGAAATTCGTGAAGCCAACATGGCTAACATTCTCGCGCAGACAGATGAAATTATGTTGGGAGGCACAATTGACCAAGAGCGTGACAATGTCAGCTTCAGCAAATTACAGTTGAAAGAAGAGCAGGACAAGATTGACTATCTTGATGTAAATCCGGAACAAGCCAATGCCGTTTATAAACTGGAGGATCATCCACTGCTACGTGGGACTATCGCTATAATAGGGTTGCAGCATCTTGATTTATGCGATAAGTTCTACGCATTGTTCAACGGTGATATTGACCGCCAGCTCATCAATCAGTCAATGCTTACGATCGGGGATTACTCACAGTTGTTAAACTGGCGATATCAGTTGGGGGCAAGGGCAGATGTCTCATGGATGAATCTATTCCATCCATCCAATGAACGTAAGGGCTTCGACAATACAAGTCGTATCCTTTGCCAGCTGTTAACGCAAATACAAACTGTGGACTGCGAGAGCCTTCAAAAGATGGTCAATGATTATCTTCATTCAACAACTGTATTTGACTGGCGATATTACATGATAAAATATCCACAGATACGAACAGAACCTTATGGCATGTTTTATTGGTCGAACTATAAGAATAGCGGCAACAGCCGTTACGACTTCATTATGATGCACACAGAAAAGAGCATCGGAGGTCGTAACTGGTATGCGTTCTTAAAAGTTCTTTTCATGTTGTGCGATAATCAGCATGATGACATGACTATTAGCGATTATGCTGAGAACAACAATGATGGCAAGTTCCTTTATCTAACAACAGACAGTCAGGTCTATAAAATCTCAGTATCGCAATCTGGCTATGAGATTTTCGATGATAAAAATTCGCTGGTTAAGGAAGTTACAGTCGCCCAAAATGGTGAAGGCTTTGATACCGAGGACCGTGTGCAGGTTGGACAGAGAATAATCAGCGAACTTAGAACGGGCCATGATGTAGCCACTCTTTAATTAAGACAGAAAACTATGAGCAAGAAGATAGACAGACAAGCACTCTTAGCGGCAGTGGATAGTTGTACGGGACTTACGGAAAGTCAGCGTGCCGACCTTCATCAGCTGCTATCTGAGACTCCAAAATATGGACTCGTGTGGGAAGACACGCCCGAGAATGCCTACGATGAAATGAAGACAGATATTCCTGTCATGAGAGAAGACAAGAGCAAAGCGATTGTCAATGACAGTGAAGCCCCCAACCATGTCATTATTGAGGGAGACAATCTTCATGCACTCTCTGATTTGTGCTATACACATGCAGGTAAAATTGATGTGATTTACATTGATCCGCCATACAATACGGGTAATAAGGACTTCGTGTACAACGATCAGTTCATTGACAAAGAAAATGGTTTTCGCCATTCAATGTGGCTCTCATTCATGGATAAGCGATTAAGACTATTGTCAGAACTTATTTCTGACGAAGGGTCATTGTTTATATCTATTGATGAAAACGAGCATGCCCCTTTGAAAATGCTATGTGACGAGATTTTTGGTGAAGATAATTTTGTTTGCGATTTAATTTGGCAATCAACTCCCGGCTCTAATACAGGAACGGATATTAAGACCGTCACGGAGAGCGTTTTGATGTATTCTAAAAGGAGGAGTGAAGAACATATTAATTCAAAGCCAATAGATGATGCTAAAAAATATAAATATCAAGATAATCATTTAGCTGAACGTGGGCCCTATGTGACAAACAAATTAGACAGAAGAATGACAGGAAGTCATTATTCTGAAGCTTTAAATTATTCCATAACAACTCCAGATGGAACACAGCTTTATCCGGGTGGAGAGACGTACAGACAAGAACATTGGAATTGGCGATGGTCTCAACAGAAAGTTGAATGGGGAATCGCTAATGACTTCTTACTTTTTAGCAAAAACAAAGGTAAGTGGTCTATATACTTTAAACAATATCTGAATGTAGATAATAATAACAATCCAATAGAAAGAAGAATACCTTATCAGAACCTCATACTCGAAGATTCAATGAGTTCTGCGAGAGGGACAAAAGAAGTCATGGATATTTTTAATTCTAAAAAATTTGACTATCCTAAGCCTCTCGCTTTAATCAAGTATGTGATTCGAATGGTATCGAAGCCAAATTCTATAATATTCGATGCTTTTGCCGGCAGCGGCACCACCCTTCATGCTACAATGGAGTTGAACAAGGAGGATGGTGGTCATCGCCAATGCATTCTTGTTACCAACAACGAGAATAAGATTTGTGAGGAAGTAACCTATCCGCGCAACAAGAAAGTCATTGAAGGCTACGACACGCCTAAAGGCGAGCACGTAGAAGGTCTCCACGACAACAATCTCCGTTATTTCAAGATGGACAAGGTGCCACGTACACCCTCTATCAGTAACCGACGGAAGTTAGCTGCCAGTATGATAGATATGCTGCGCATCAAACACGATATCTACACGCGGAAAAATCAGATAGGCAATTATCCGATAGATGAGCGTACTATGCGCTACTACGAAGACAATGGCCGTGGATTGCTCATCGTCATGAAGCCTTCAGAGATAAGTGATGTGGTAGAAGCCATCAAGGCTATACCCCAGCCTGCGAACAGAGTGGAAGTGTATGTCTATAGCGACGGAGCGTATGGCTACGACGATGACTTTGCCGCCGTGGCTGACCGTGTGAATGTCTATGCCCTGCCAAGCCCGATGCTTAAGACATTCCATAGGATAGCGCCTGAGCCGGTGGACGCACAGATCAGCGAACCCGACAGGCAGTTGACCACAGAAGAGGCCGATGCCACAAGTGTTGATTTTAAAGACGAGGAGGAATAAGCTATGTTGGAACTGAAAGACTACCAAGCCCAGGCTGTCAGAGATTTGAAAGCCAAAATCAAGAAGCAACTCAATCTGCCGGTACGCCGGAAATTTATCATCCTGAAAGCACCCACGGGTTCCGGAAAAACCGTAATAGCCTCAGCGTTGCTAGAGGAACTGACCGAAGAGATGCCCGACTGGTATGACTCTATGGTCAAGGACGTGGCCTTCATCTGGATTGCTCCCAACAAGCTGCACGAACAGAGCTATTTCAAGATGAAGAACTTCTTCTCCACGAGGAAGCTTCTGCACACCATGCGGTGGGACGAGATGGACCACACCATCGACTACCTGCGTCATGGTGACATACTCTTTCTTAACTGGGAAAGCATCAACAAAGACAACGCCCTCATCATGCGTGAGAGCGAGAGCCATCGTACCCTCATCGAAATTGCGAGTCGGACACAGTTAGAACATCACATTCCCATCATTGTCATTATTGATGAGGAGCACATGTTCGCGGGGCGTAATGCCAAAAAAGCCCAGCGAGTGTTGGAACAGCTTAACCCGAAGATAGAGCTACGCATCTCAGCGACACCTGTTTCTGTCAGCGACCAATACGTCACAGTAGAGCGTGCCGATGTCATCAAGGAGGAGATGATCAAAAAGAGCGTGGAACTCAATCCTGCCGTGAAGAATGATGCGACATTGGGGCTATCAATGAACCAGCAACTGCTGCGCCAAGCACTACATCAGCGCGACGTGCTTGCTAAGAAATACGCCGATATAGGCAAGAGCATCAATCCTCTGCTTCTCGTGCAGTTGCCAAACGACACGAAGGAAAGCACAAATGAGGAAGAAAAGCTCATCATTGACGAAGTGAAGGCCTACCTCGACACAAAAGACATCAACGAGGACAGGGGCAATCTTGCAGTATGGCTGTCAAACGAAAAGTCCAATCTGGAGAAGATAGAGGACTTCGCCAGTCCCGTGAAAGTATTGCTTTTCAAGCAGGCAATAGCCTTAGGATGGGACTGTCCCCGTGCCGCTGTATTGTTAATTTTCCGCGAGCTGCACAGTGAGACCTTTACCGTACAGACCGTAGGCCGCATCCTACGCATGCCAGAGCAGAAATTCTACAGCGATGAGGCACTAAACAAGGGCTATGTCTATACCAACCTCAGTCAGGACATGATCACCATCGTCAGAGACGATATGGACTTCATGAGTAAATATGTGGCCAGTCGCAAAGAAGGGCTGTCCAATATTGACCTTACGGCCCAGCTGCCTCATACCCCGGCTATGCGCAACCGCCTTCAGGCCGATTTCCGTTCCGTGTTGAGACGGACGTTCTGCCAGCAGTGGGCACTGAACGAGACAAGCCTATTCCACGACTTCTTCGACCCGCAACCTGCCGAGGAGATAGAAGACGAGCAAAAAGCACAAGTCATACGCAACCGTCAGAATGCCGGACACTATATTGACTTCGACATCAAGAATATTGTTACGGTGATTCCCAAGGATATGGTGATCAGCGGTGACGAAGGCATGTACAAGGCAGAGCACAAAGCCCGCATCGCCCGTACACAGGGCGAAGTGGACACACTGTTCCGTCTGTTCTGCAGAGCTCATGTAGGCGGCTTTGCCAAGAACGACTCCTCTGTAGTGCTTTACAGTGCCTTGATGTCAGTCATGGAAGACTTCTTCCAAGTTTTTGAGACCGATGCCAAACGCATTATTCTCTATTATAAGAACCGGCCTGCGTTCATAGATGTCATCAACATTGCCTTGAAAGCCTATCGCGCCAGAAAGGAGAGAGAGGCCATGACAGCTCAGCCCACTGTAGAGAAATTCGAATGGAAAATTCCAGACACGCGTGTCTATAATGAGGATACCCATACGCGTGTCAAGGCTACGATGCACGCCATGCAGCCTTTCTTCGCACTTAACCGCGAGTCAAATCCAGAGCAACAATTCCGCTTATTCTTGGAACAAAACGACGAATACATAGACTGGTGGTATAAGAACGGAGACTCCGGCAAGGACAACTTCTCTGTGGCTTATACCGGTATTGACAAGAAGCAGAAAGCCTTTTATGTAGACTTCATCATCAGAATGAAGGACGGCACTATCTGTCTATTTGATACAAAGACTAACGGCAGTGACCCTGAAGGCGTTAACAAGCACAATGCTCTTGTGGATTATATGAAGAAGGAAAGCGAAAAGCGAGGTACCAAACTGATTGGTGGTATCCTGATAGGCGAGGACAAGCTGACCAACTGGAAATATTCACCTACCTATGTGGATGATATCAACAACACGGCAGGATGGAATGTATTTAATCCCAAGGATTATAACGAATAAAAAGAACTCTCAATATGGCAATAAGAAAAGGACTTGACGGTTGCTTTCTGCAATATGGTATTCGTCAGGAAGATATGAAGATAGTGGAACGCGTCTGCGAGCAGGACGACATAGATGCCGAATGGATGAAAGAGAACATTCTGAAGGCCTATCAGTCGAAGAAAAACGACAAAGTTCCAATGAATGACACCAACGAAGTGATAAAACTTCTGAAACAAGCTCTCAAAAAAATAAAGTAGCCATGCTCATACAACATATATATGCAGAGAATTACAAGACGTACCTACATCTTGATCTCGACATTTCGGTTAGCGACGACCGCCCTATCATTCTGATAGGCGGAGCAAACGGTGGCGGAAAGACTACACTCTTCGACGCTATATACAGTGCGCTCTATGGCCTGGATATAAAGACAGAGCGTGACTTCCAGGAGTTATTCAATGCCGGAGTCCAGGACTATGAAGGGAAGAGCATTATCCTTGAAATAAGCTTCACCGGCCTTGTTTTAGGCAGCACCAAGCATTACAAGATGCGTCGCACCTATAAGGTCATCAATCACAAGCCCGTAGAGAACGTGCGGTTGGACTTCGACTCCATCACTTACTCTTTCGGTTCGGCAACTCCCGCAAAAGAGAAATCCATCAATGAGATGGCCGTGAACAAAATCATAGATGCCAACCTGCCAAAGGAATTAAGCAACTATTTCCTCTTTGATGCCATGAAAACCAGTGACTTGGTCAAAGAAGCGGAAATCAACAATCTCATACGCCGTAACATTAACTCGGTGATGGGATTCAACAAGTATGCTCAATTGGAAAAAGCGGCTGAGAAATTATTGAGTGATGAAAAAGCTAAACGGTTAGAGGACGAAAACCAGGAAAAAGAATACAAGCAACTTGTTCTCAAAAAGAACTTAGCCGAAAGCGAGCTGCAGCAAATCAAATCGGATTATGATAAAGCCCTTCAGTACTCCAATAAGAATAGGGAAATCTATGAACAGATGAAGAAGGGTGAGAACAACGATGCGCTTATCAAGAACAAGATAGAGGTAATTCGGAAGCAACTGGACAACACCAAACGTTCGGAGACTGAGTATCGCAGCCGTCTCGATAACGAGGTAAAGAATCTGGAGATAGATGTCATTATCCCAAAGCTTGCTTCCGTCATTGCCCATGAGATTGATATGATTCTCAATGTTAAGGACGATATTGAAGAATCGAAGAAAAACTTTCTCAGTGATAAGCAGATAGCTGAAGTGACAGAGAAAATCGTCGGCATCATCCAACGGAAATATGCGGTCAGTGGTTCCATTGATACTGATGAAATCATTGATGAGATAAAGTATAGTCAAGAGAACCCCGACAATACCAACGATAAATACTATTATCTTGACCGAAGTGACATTGATACGCTCAAGGAGATGGTCAAGGTGAACGGCAATCCTATGCAGTTGATTGACGAGCAGAAGCGTGCACTTGATATTGATGTAGACGAAACGCCTAAGCTAAAAGAAGATATGGAACTGTATCGTTCACAAATCAGTGGCAACGATTATCAGCTGATTAAGGCATACGAGAGCAATGAGAACCATATCTTAGAGCTCAAGTCTCAGATAGAACAAAAACAGAAAGACATTGAGCAACTGAAGAAGAAATTGCAGACCTACGACTATCAAGTTCCGCAGATACCTGATCCCAAATACGACCTGCTATGCAAATTGCCTCAGTTCTTTAAGGACTTGTCTGGCCGTCTTCTGAGAGAGAAGAAACACAATATAGAAAAGTTGATGCGCGACTATCTCAATGTGAATCTTGTCTCATATAAGGGCACCATCGGAAAAGTGGATCTCTCGGAAAAAGATGACGAGATACAGTTCAAGATGTATCATCAAAGTGGAAATGAAATTTATCTTAGTCAGCTTAATGCAGGAAGTAAGCAGATGGTCATGCAGGTACTCTTGAAAGTACTCTATGAACTTGGCGACTACGACCCTCCTGTAATGATAGACACGGTTATGGGTGTTCTTGACAAGGCTTCAAGGGAGACGGTGTTGGAAAACTATTTCCCGGACCTGGCAAAACAAACTATCTTGCTAAGTACTGACACGGAGATTACCACCGAGAATGATTTTATCAAGTTGGAACCATTCGTTTCTAAGGTTTACACGCTTCACCGCGACTTGGATAAGCAGTGCACAAACATTACCGAAGACTATTTCGGCTTAAAACTTAAAAAAGAGTAACGCAATGAGTGGAATCATATTAGACGGTCTGTATCAGGTTGAGGGTATCAATGACCAATTAGCTGATGTCAAGGCCAAGATTGAGGAAAGGATCAATTTGAGCACCTACACAAATAATATCCGTCCCGTTGTTGTGCCAATGACAACGGTAATGAGAACGTGTGCTCTTGTCGGTTTAAGCGATGCCAGCAAGAGAGAGATTAACAATATTCGAAGTATGTCGTTGTCACTTGACAGAGCACACTATCCTGCCAGTATGTTTGCTAAGCCACTTGTAAAGAAGGCATTTCAGACGCTTATCAAGATGCGCTATCACGATATGGACATAGACCTAAATAGTCCAGCATCTATTGCCCGTATCATTACTTATGAGATGCTTCGTGGTCGTGACATACTCATGAAAGAGGGAGCAATTGAAGATTGGCTTTACTATACTCCTAAGAGTAATGGTATAGGCGGTTCGCTGGATATACCGCGGCTTGAATTGGTTATTGGTAAATATGAGAATGGCAACGATGCCATTATCGATATGAACAGCAGGAGTATCTCAAACACACAGATTATCATTGCTGGTGCCACGGGTTCTGGCAAAACAAATCTGTTGGCATTACTGATCAATCAGATGCGTAAGCTGTCGTCTGACAGTATGCATCCTGTCAACTTTTTGTTGTTCGATTACAAAGGAGAATTCTCGGATCCTGAAAACGCATCTTGGCTTGAATTGTTTGATACCGACAGTTCTGCCATCCTTGATCCTTTGAATAACCCTCTGCCATTCTCTCCATTCAAGGATTTCGTAGGGCGCCCCATCGGTGAAGTAAACATGTATGCCACCACCATGTCGAATGCTCTTTGCTCGATCGCTCCGGCAAAGATTAGTGCCAACATGGATGAGCGGTTGAGTCAGGCAATCATCAACGCCTATAAGAAGAATGAATTCCACCCTATCACTTTTGATTTAATACTGAAGGAGTATCAGACGCAGCTTGAAGACTCCGGAAAAATCGACAGTGTGGTGTCCGTACTCAGCCAAATTGTGAGAAGCAGGCTCTTCTGTGATCACGATGAGATAAACCTTGTCAAGGATTGCTATATCATCAATCTCAACAAATATCCTAAAGAAGGAATCTTGGCAAAGGCAATCGTATATTTCACCATATCTAAGTTGAACAACATTTATGAAACGCTTGAGAAACAGGCTGTCAACGATGAATGTGTAGAACTTCGCCATTTTACCATCATCGACGAGGCTCACTATATGCTTGATTTTGAGAACACTCCTTTGGAGAATCTTGTACAAGTAGGCCGCAATAAGGGGATGAGCATAATACTTGCCACACAAGATATGAGTGATTTCAAGACAAAATACTTCAATTTCTTCACTAATGCGCAATATCCCATGCTTATGAAGCAGCAGTCTCAAAATGATGCCATCATAAAAGACTTGTTCGGCGTGACAGGAAGTGAACTTAACGAGTTAAAGTCAGAGATTTCACGACTTGGCAAGGGTGAGGTGATAATGAAGGACTCTCAGAGTGCTCTACTCGGAATCGGAAAGAAGTACAAGAAGATAATGTTAAATAAAATTATCTAGTATAGATGAGCAAACTAAGTGAAATCAAAGCTTCATTCAAAGAGCTTGAACTGTTGGGATTGCCCATTAGCAGTGAACAGCGGCAGCATCTTGTTGAAGCTGAAAACGAATTTGTCGAGGAAGAGGTCATTCCGCATATAAAAGAGTTGCTGAATAACATCCTTGCTGACATAGATATTAAGGTTAGGATAGCCATAGAATATGACGGCAGCGATGACGATAACTTGAAGGTCTACCTGCAAGAAGAGGAAAGTCCAAAACATTCTAAGACAATTGTACCGCGAAAGAAGCATGAAACTAGGCAAGTAGAGGGGAAGAAGCTCTACTTGCGCTTGACCTATCCAGATGGGCACCAGGAAACCGGACGAGGAGTGGACATATTGAAGCAGATAGTAAATGGAGTCGGGCCAAAAAAAATTCATGACTTAGGATTACAAACACGAGGTATATTACTGGTGGAAGACCGTTATGTGGATGGGGTTGCCCATTACCAAAGGCCCATCGACGATGGTTACTATTTAATGGTGAACAGCAATAACCAACAAAAAAAAGAAAGAGATAGAAGAAATCAGTAGACTGCTTCAACTCCATTATAAGGTGGACATTGTTGATGAATACGGAAAAATCCAAAACTAAAAACTGAAAGAAATGAGTAAACTAAGTGATATGAAAGCCGCTCTAAAGCAAATAGAGGCACTGGGAATGCCTATAAGCAATGAGCAGAAACGGGCTTTGAGAATGGCAGAAAATGCATACGTTCAATCTGATATCATACCAAAGATTAAGGAAGCTTTAAAAGGCGTATTTGGAGATGTTGAACATAAGGTGAAAATCATAATAGACTATGATGGTAACCCTGATAAAGAACCGAATGTATATAAGGATATTCCGGCTGTAAACGCATCTACTTTTTACCCAGATTTTTTTGGAGAAGAGAATACTCGCAACACTGGACTACGAGTTACTTTCCCCGATGGCAGAAAATTGCAGGATAGAGGTTTTGAAGTGTTAATGGCGATTGTTAAGGAGGTTGGCCCTGATTTGGTGCATGAGATGGACATCACATGTTGTGGACTGCCGCTCGTGGATGATCATCGCAGTGATGGGAGATACGGCAAAGATCAAAAAGAACTGCCTGGCGGCTATTGGCTGATAACAAACTCCAACACGATTGTCAAAAAGGCTCAGATAGATGCCATCAGTGACAATTTAGGACTTAACCTCAAGGTGGAAGTGCTCAACGCAAAAGGTGATGTTGTGAATGTTGATTCTAAACGAAATAGCAGTACCCGCAGTCAGCGTGCTAACATTCGTGTGAAGACTCCTGACGGTAAAGTGTTCTACCACGATCTTGCCTGGCAGACACTCGGTGATGTCGTTCTATACGCTGGTGTAGACAAGGTGCGTTCTTTAGACCTGTCTTCTGCCGGTATTCCATTAGTAGACGATCATCTTTCTGGTAGTATCTATGCCAAGCAGCAGCATGAAATAACTCCCGGCTTCTATTTGAACACGTATTCTGATACGAAGAGAAAAGTTAAGCAGATTAAGGAAATATCTGAAAGGTTGAAACTTGGTCTTGAGGTGGAAACTATATAAATTGAGATGTCCTTTGAGAAAGATACTTTCTTGTAATTGAGAACAAATATGACAGCAGATACTTTAAAAGACCTTTGTCTTTGTGGTGAGACCACAAAAGTGCAATTCAAGGAGATGCTCACTTCACAAAAAGAAGTGGCAAAAGAGATGATAGCTTTCGCCAATACGAAGGGTGGCGTTATATTGTTTGGGGTAGAAGACAAAACTGGAGTCATCAAAGGCTTGTCATACGACGGGATACAACAGACAAGCCGAGAACTTGGCAATGCGGCGCAAGAGCAGGTCAAGCCAACAATATATATCGAAACAGAAGTCGTAAAGGTTGAAGACAAGCATGTCCTTGTCTGTTCCATTGAAGAGGGACGCAACAAGCCCTATAAGAATCTGCAAGGTGAGATTTGGGTGAAGCAAGGCGCTGATAAACGACGGATAACCGAGAACGCGGAAATCCTTAGTTTGTTCCAGTCTTCCGGAAATTATCATCCGGAAGAAGACCCTGAAAAAGGTACAACCATTACTGATCTGGAAATGGCCGACTTAAGGGATTTCTTCAAGAAAGTATACGGACGTGATATTGAGGACTTTGATCAGCCTTTGGAAAGTATGTTGAAATCCTTGGGCATCCTGACTTCTGATGGGGAGGTCACACGGGCCGGTATGCTATTCTTCGGTCGTGATCCGCAACGCTTTGAACATTCTGTCGTGCTCAAGGCGGTAGTCTTTCAAGGAGATGATATAGGAGATACCAACTATTTGGACAGTCGTGATATTACAGGAACCCTTCCAAGAATGTTCAAAGAGGGTATGGCTTTTCTAAGGTCTTATCTGCGGCATGAACAAAGAGGCCAGAATTTTAACTCAACTGGCATTCTCGAAATATCTGAGGTCGCACTTGAGGAACTTCTCCAAAATGCCCTTGTACATTTCGACTTGCTTAATCATGCAGCCATTCGCTTATTGATCTTCTCTGACCGGGTAGAGATAATCAATCCAGGTTGTCTTTATGGTGGTCTTAGGGTTGAGGATATCAAATTAGGAGTCTCCCGCCAACGTAACCCTTTGATGGCGGAACTGGCAGCAAGAACCATGATTTACCGTGGGCTGGGCTCGGGGATTATCCGCGTGATGCGCGAGAACACGCCCATTGAGTTCGACAACCAGGAATCTGCAGACCAATTCAAAGTTACGGTATGGAGGACTACCCAAAAGGAGTCCGACACTACCCAAAAGAACGGAAATTCTACCCAAAAGAGCGAAATTTCTACCCAAAAGAGACTGAATCCTACCCAAAAGAACGAAGGAACTACCCAAAAGGAAGTTGATACTACCCAAAAGAGAGTTTTAGAGTATCTAAGAGATCATCATCAAGCTACACGGGTAGATGTTTCGGAAGCTTTAGGCGACATCACTGAAGATGGTGTCAAATATGCCATAGCAAGACTTCAAGAGAAAGGTTTGTTGGAGCGCATAGGCGGTAGAAAACAAGGAGAGTGGATTGTAAAAGATCCAAGTTCCGCAAGCTAATAACTTCGTTCTTGTCAACTATGACGCATTCAGGGGCTTGTGAAAATTTTACCAACAAAGCATTATAGTATGAGCAAGCTGCGGTCATCCCATGACAACTGCGAGTTTCGCAATGATGAGTACGAAAGGAAGTGATTGGCATTTTCTTATCACGAATATGCTATTGATGGCGCAGACACCGATTGCATCGGAGTTTGCGCCATAATCTGTTTAGGACTTCCCGCCATTTTCCCACTTTGTTGCCAAATGGCAGGAATCGTAAAGGCCATCATGAATAGCTTGAAGCATTGCTCTGTTATGTCGATTACCTATAAAATTCAATTTCTTGTGTAACTTTATT
>Ga0256406_1002964_pt1 | contig 22374 bp, 22 predicted proteins | sample RumenRJG_03DNA_FD_185986 | JGI IMG/M metagenome (GOLD analysis project Ga0256406, IMG submission 185986) | Bovine rumen microbial communities from Lethbridge, Alberta, Canada - RJG_03 | ecosystem: Host-associated > Mammals > Digestive system > Stomach > Rumen | place: Canada: Alberta | collected... | reverse complement strand
CAACTGGAGATGGACATCAAGGATGGCAGGACAAACTGTCCATTATGATGGTTCTTGAATTGTCAATCTGTCTAAAAACAGGGGCGATGACCTTAAAAACTGTCCTTGACAAGGGGTACGGTTCACAAATCGCAGATTGCAGATTGCTTCTGGCTGCTGGCTGCTGGCGGCTGTCCGCTGACGGCAGATTGCAGCACCAAAGCCTGTATATCGCAGGCCGCAAATCGCAAATCGCTGACCGCGGCTGACTGCCGGATGCTGGCTGCTGACGGCTGAAAGAATCTCACTAACAGAGGATAGGGCGCTTCCGGTTGGAAAAAACTCCTGAACAGCAAATACTGTCCAGGAGTTTTTCATCTATCGGGATTGATCTTACGGTCCGTCCAGCGGTCCACTTCTTTTTTCAGGGCCCTGAGCCAGGCAGAAAACTGTACAGCTTTTTCCGGGTATGTATACTGCAGAGCATCTTCCAGTGGAAGCCAGGTGGAACGGTCCGATTCATTATGGCTGATGACGGCTTCGAGTTTGTCCAGAGCTTTGCAGAGCCTGGCTTCCCGGGTCTCCTGTGCCTCTATTTCCTGCAGCAGGGCCGTCCATTCTTCCCGATATTCCTTCGGAAAACCGGCAAGCCAGTTTTGAAAGGATGTCTGCTCCGTCAGGCGGTCTGCCGCATTTTTTCGAAAGGTCGGGATATCTCCCGTGAATGCTTCGCCCAGGTCGTGGATCAGGCACATCCGGATGACACGGTCCAGATCCATGGTACAAAATTCAGGTTCCCTGGAAAGGAGCAGGACCATCAGCGCCATGCGCCAGCTGTGGTCTGCCACGCTTTCCTGCCGGCCGGGTGCGGTCCAGCAGTGCCGGACCGCCGTCTTCAGCCTGCCGGCCCGGGTCAGGAGGGAAAGGAACAATTCTGGTGTCATAGAAAGCACCTCACTTTGCTTTTCAGGAATGGCACCATTATAACGCGTCCGGACCGCAGAAATACAGATGGCAAACCTCAGAAGCGGCATGGATCTCCCAATCCGGAAGCATCCAGTCCTGAGGCTCATCGAGAGGAGCTTTGCGGATCCGGGCAAGGCATCAGGTCCTTGACAAAACGGCTGATCCTGCCTAATGTATTCGGCAGAGCATAGATGTTTCCCCTTTGCTGGGGTTTGGCCGCTTGACAGGCTGGAGAAACCGATGTCTTTTTCAGTGAAGAATCAATACAAAGTCTTGACCCGTCTTCTGCCCGTGTAAACAGGATGACGGTGTCCAATGATCCCGGGAGGCTGCTGCATCGTCCTGCCGGCAGTTCCCCAAAGGAGGATGTGCATCATGCATTCGTTCAAACCCGTTCTTTATATGGTTACCGCAGCGTTCCTGTTCTGCTTTACTGAAATCGCGCTGAAGATCCTGAACGGATCTTTGAATGCACTGGAACTCAATTTCAGCAGATACTTTCTTGCCGGAGCGCTGCTCCTGCCTGTGGGCCTTTCCGAACTCCGCCGGCGGCAGAAGAAACTGACGTGGGGACATTTTGGCTGGTTCCAGTTCCTGGGCCTTATCGGGATTACGCTTGTCGGGCCTTTTTATCAGCTGGCAGCGGGGCGGCTGCAGGCAAATATCACAAGCATCCTCTTTTCGCTGAATCCGATGTGCATCGCCCTCCTTGCCTGGCTGATCCTCCGTGAGCCTCTTTCGCGGCATCAGGCGGCCGGCCTCTTTTTGGGGATGCTTTCCATGCTGGTCCTGCTCAATCCGTTCCATATGACCCTGGATCCTGCAGGGCTGCTGCTGCTTTTCCTCGCTGTGGCCGGCTACAGTCTCTATGCGGTGATCGGCAGGAAGCTCATCGGAGAGCTCGGCAGCGTACTTGTGACGGCGGGCAGTTTTCTCTGCGGCGGGATCCAGCTCTTTCTCCTGGCTCTCCTGACGCACGTGCCGGCTGTGGCAGCCTTCCTGCGTCAGGCCGGCCTGCCGCAGTTTGCCGCGGTCAGCCTGTTCGGCGGGTACAGCCTGAATATCCTGGGCTGGGTCATCGTGCTTTATTTTGGCGTCACCCTGGGTGCTTACTTATGCTGGTTCAAGGCAATGGAACACGGCTCGACGTTCCTGGGCAGCCTGACCTATTTCGTCAAGCCGGCCGTGAGTCCCTCCATGGCCTGGATATTCCTTGGCGAGGCTGTTACAGCACGGATCGCGGCCGGCATCGTCCTGCTCCTCGTATCAGCCGCTGTAAGCCTCAAAAAGGATAAGGCCGGGGCATAGCCTTTCCGAAAGTACGGCAGTGTTTTCAGCAATAAGAAAAGGAAGCATGAGGGAATCAAGTTCCATTCCTCCATGCTTCGTTTTGTTTTAGGGACGGATCATTTTACGCCCAGGGTACTGACCCATTCGGCGATTTTGCTGTCGGAGAGGGTACCGGTGAAACAGCGGCCCTCCAGCCAGGTCCCTTTGTTTCCGGCCATTTCCTTCAGCAGCCCGGCACTGTCTCCCATGCCTGAGCTGTAGGCCGTGGCGAAGGGGATGACGGTCTTGCCGGAAAAGTCATTGCTCTTCACGAACGTATCGAGCGGCCAGGCGGCAATGCCCCACCAGATCGGATATCCGACAAAGACCGTGTCATACTCTTTCCAGTTGGCCGGTTTGCCGTTCTTCAGGGCCGGATCCCGCAGCTTGGGGTCGTTGTGTTCTTTTGAAACGCGGCTTTCCTTGTTGTTGTAGTCCAGATCCGCTTCCGTATACGGTTTTTCCAGTTCCAGGAGCAGCAGATCGCCGCCTGTTTCTTTGGCGATGACTTTGGCAGCCTGTTCCGTCCTGTGTGTATTGGTGTAATAGACGACCAGCGTCTTTTTCGCCCTGGCCGGTGCTTTCGCTGCTGCCGGTGCTGCCGCCGGTTTTTCGGAATTGCCCGTGGCCGCTTTGCCGCCGCAGGCACTGACGAATACCAGCGAAAGGGCAAGGCAGAACAGGGCCGTCACTTTTTTCCATTGCTTCATTGGCGTTCCCTCCTTTGCGGGAAATCTTCCTGTTTTTTCAGGAGCAGATGTTCCCTTTCTTTATTGTATACCGGGAGGAACTCCCCGGGGAAGCGGGAAATCTGTTTTCTGCGGAGGAAGCCGCAGGTGACAGCGCCAGAGGCTGACAAATACGCCGAAATGGAGCAGACGGGCAGCCTGCGGGGCCTTCATGCTTTGCAGCAGGCGATGAGGGTCTCTATATATTCGCCGCTTTTGAGGAAACTGCGGAGGTCCAGTTTTTCCTGCAGCGTATGATTTTGCGTATAGCCCGTGGCGATCCCGATGGCAGGGAGCCCTCTGGCGTTAAAGATATTGGCGTCCATCCCGCCGCCGCCCTGCTCGATGCGGGGAGCGATGCCCATTTTGCGAAAAGCCTGCCCGGCAAGCTGGATGACCGGTGCCGTTTCCGGTATGTGGAACGGGGAAAACGAAATCTCTGCCTCTGCCGTCACGGACGCACCCGTTCCGGCTGCAGCCTTCTGACAGTGCTGCCGGAAGTATTCCATGTAATGCCGGAGTTTTTCCGGATCCCGGCTGCGGGCTTCCCCGCGGGCCCAGGCGCTGTCACAGACGATGTTGACCGCTTCCGAGCCGGTCCGGATCACGGGAAAGTTCGCCACGGTCTCTTCGTCGAGACGGCCGTCTTTGAGCGTATCCAGGATGTGGCAGAGGATATGGGCAGCATTGATGCCTTTTTCCGGTTCGTTCCCCGCATGGGCCGCACGGCCCGTTACCGTGACCGTAAGGCGGGCCAGCCCCGGGGCGCCGCTGACGATCCGGCCCAGCGGACCGGGACTGTCGACAACGTAGCACAGTCCGCTCCTGAACTGGGACAGATCGAGGAATTTCCCGCCATAGAGGCCGGATTCTTCTCCCACGGTCAGGGCCACTTCGATGCGGGGATATGGCCGGCCGGAGGCAAGTGTCCGTCTGACGCCGTCCAGGATGGCACAGATGCCGCTCACATCGTCCGCTGCCAGGATGGTGGTCCCGTCACTCGTGAGATATCCGTCTTTTTCCTGCGGCCTGATGCCACAGCCGCGGGAGACCCGGTCCATATGGCTGCAGAACATGACGGAACCCGGACGGGTGCCGGCCAGAGCGGCAGTCAGGTTGCCCGTGCTGCCGCCGAAACTGCTGCCCGCTGCGTCTTCCCGGACGTCAAAGCCGAGGCTCTCCAGTTTCTTTTTCAGGACGTCGGCGATCTGCCTTTCCCTGCCGGACGCGGAATCGATCCGCATCAGTTCCTTACATTCTTCCAGGATGGTCATAGCCATGTGATTCCCCTTTCTGTCTCAGTGAGTCCGTTTGCTTTATCATATCACAGGTGGGGATGCGATGGATGGACAGCCTTTAACAGATCTTGCTGCCGTTGGCTGTCATTTTGAAACGGAGGCCCAGGACTTCGGCAGCCCGTTTGCACATGAGCATGCGGTCCAGGAAGATTTCGAAGTAATCGATCATGGAGCAGATCTCTTCATCCAGTTCGATTTCAAGAGTGATGATTTTCTTGTGGATATCGATATGGAGCCGGTTCGTCAGGGCTGCATAATTCACGCGGTCATGCTTGTCGAAGCTTTCCGGCACGGGATTCCGGACCCGGTTGCGGCGCACATCGGTTTTGTCGGCCAGGATGACAGCGGCCGATATGGGATCCACGGCGGTCCCGCTGCCCTCGTCATGCTGACCGATGGCCGAGATGATGAGGGCGATGTCTTCGGGCGGCGCCCCCCAGTCCCGCAGCAGCTGGAAGGCCATGAGCGCACCCGTGTGGGCGTGGTCGGCCCGGTTGATGCTGTTTCCGATGTCGTGCATGTAGCCGGCGATCCTGGCAAGCTCGACGGTGTGATCGTCATAACCGAGCTTTTTCAGGATCCGGCCTGCCGTGACGGCGACCTTGGCCGTATGCTTGCGGGAGTGGTCCGTATAGCCCAGGGCGCCCAGGATCCGGTTGCCCTGTTCCAGATAACAGTTGATTTCCCTGGCATGGGATATGGTTTCGTAGGAAAGTTTTTTCATGGCTGCAGGCAGATGCGGAGATCTGCCGGATTTCATCTCCTCGTATGGATTGCAGCGGCCTGAGAAAAGCGGAGCTTTGCCCTTTACGGCACAGGCCGCAGGGCAGGGGACCGGAATATGTATGAAACGCGGAGCGGTGTGGAACCGTCGATACCCTGCCCGCTGCCGGATGGCTCCAGTGTAGCAGGCGAATGTGGAGCAGGAGCGAAATCCGTGTAAAAATCAGGTATAAAAAAACCATTTGCCATGGCAGCGGCAAATGGAGACAGTGGATTTTTTACATCTTTGGCCCGCCCCTTCCTGTTTTGTACATAGTCCTTTTTTCCGTCACAGGATGCTTTTGCAAACTGATATTTACTGCAGCGGGGGAACCGGAGTGGGAAAAAGCTGATTTCCCGGGTTCTTCTGGTTGGGGCAGCGGGAACTGGAATGAAAGCTTTTCTAAATCTCATTGACATCGTTTCCGATAAATTTTACACTTATCTATATTTCTGTTTTGAACAGATATCCGAATTTTATTAGGAAGGGAAGTTACTTGGATGGAAAAAGAAATGCCCGAACTGATTACAGTCGAATCGTCACGGGACAGCCATCGCTGGGTAGCGATTACGGCGCTGCTCCTGGCCATCGGTGTCATCCTGCATACCATCAGCCCGAATGTGGGCGGCGTCACACCGAACTGGACGATCGCCATGTATTCCATTACGACCAACCTGACCCATCCCGGGATCCTGCGTGCCCTGGGGACGGGATTTGTAGCGGGGCTGACCATTGTGCCTTCATCGAAATCGGCCTTCCCGCTGGGGAATATCGCCAGCGAGCTGGCAGGTTCCCTGACGGCCTGCCTGCTGGTCAAGACTTTTGTCACTGTCCGCCTGGGGAAGTTCCGCCTGCTTCCGCTCATCATCGGCTTTTTTGCCACCCTGGTCAGCGGTTCCGTGTTCACGAACATCCTCTGCATCGTCCTGGGACTGCCTTTTTCCACCTGGCTGAAGGTCATGCTCCCTGTAGTGACCATCGTGGCGGTCCTGAACGCCGTCATCACACAGGTCCTTTACAAGCCTGTGGAGAAAGTATTCTATACGACGGGAGGCGCACAGGATGAGTGAAACAGCCATTGCGGTGAGCGGCTTCTACTATGCGTATCCGCACAGTGAACTGATGCTGCAGGATATCAACCTGACGATCGAAAAGGGCAGTGTCACAGCCATCGCCGGGCCGAGCGGCGCCGGCAAGACGACGCTGTGCCGGGCCATGACGGGGATCGTCCCGTATTACTACGGCGGCCGTTATGCCGGCAGAGTCGAAGTGCTGGGAGAAGATATCAAGGGGAAAAAGATTTCAGATATTGCCATGCGGGTCGGCATCATGCTCGACGATTATGAAAGCCAGATGGTTTCTCTGACAGCGGGGGAGGAAATCAGCTTCAGCCTGCTGAACCACGGCTTCAGTCCGGACGAGGTCGATGCCCGTGTCAGTGAGGCCCTGGACGAGGTCGGGCTGCCGGGGCGTGAGAATTATCAGCTTGATGAACTTTCAGGCGGTCAGCGGCAGCGGCTGCTGCTTGCGTCCGTCCTGGCCACACGGCCGGAGATCCTGATCCTCGATGAACCGGTTTCGGCCATGGATCCTGACGGAGCCCGTTCCCTGTACAGCCTCGTGGACCGCATCCATAAACAGTACGGGATGACGGTGGTCGTCGTGGAGCATGATCTGAACTATCTGCTCCCTTATATGACCCATCTGGTGCTCCTGGAGGAGGGCAGAGCTGTTGTTGCCGGCCCCTATGAAGAAGCGGCCCGGGCCGCCTTTGAGCATCCGACGCTGTGCCGCAATCTGCCCGAACTGTGGCAGGTCAAGCTGGGCCTTGAAAAAAAGTATGACGTCCGGCTGGGCAGCTGGCGCAGTGAAGCAGAAGCCATCGAAGAACTCCAGCAGAAATTCAAAGGGGGTGACCGCGCATGATCGAAGCAAAAGCAGTGAACTTTGCCTACCGCCGCGGGATTCCGGTCCTCAAGGACATTACCTGTACGATCGCTGACGGCGAATCCGTGGCACTCCTGGGCCACAACGGCAGCGGCAAGACCACGCTGAGCCGCCTGTTCATGGCTCTCGACCATCCCCGGAGCGGGCAGGTCCTTGTGGACGGCAGCGACATCATCAATTTTGAGCCTGCCGACCTGGCTGACAAAATCGGCTATGTATTCCAGAATCCGGATCTGCAGATCCTGGGAGACACGGTGTATGACGAAGTCGCATATGGCCTCAGGAATAAAAAACTGCCCAAAGCGGCGATCGACAGCCAGGTACGGGATGCTGTCGAGGCCATGGGCCTGACGCCGTTCCTGGACCGGTATCCGCGGTCCCTGTCTTTTGGCCAGAAGCGCCGTCTCGGTGTGGCGACGGCTCTGGCACTGCAGCCCAAGACGCTGATCCTCGACGAAATCACGAACGGGCAGGATGAACAGGAAAAGCAGCACATGATGGCATATCTGGGAAAACTCCAGCAGGAGCGGCACATGACGCTGCTGCTCATCACGCACGATATGGATATCGCCCGGACCTATACCACCCGCAGCCTGGTGCTCCATAATGGCGACCTGGTCTACGACGGCACCACGGATGAGCTCTTTGACGGCAAGCGGCCCGTGGAGGAATGGGGGCTGAAGCAGCCCGTCCTGGCGCGGATCTGCTCGCTCCTGCAGGTCAAAGGGGTCCATACGCCCGAAGAACTGTGCGGCCGGCTGACGCTGAAGGAAGGGGGGAAGTGAGATGAGACTGACTGCTTTTACCCGTCTGATCCTTGTGCTCGCTGTGACTGCCTGGGTCTTCCTGCTCCCCATTCCGGCAGTCGCGACCATCCTGGCCCTGGAGCTGGTGATCCTGCTCTATATCAAGCGGGACCGCATGACCATGGCCGCCATAGGGACACTGACCGTATTTACGGCCATGATGGTCGTCCTGCAGCTCCTCTTCGGATCCAAGCTGTATGTGGCCCTGACGGGCGGACTGCGGATGTTCGTCATGACGACGGCGTTCCTGTGCCTTTTGGCATCCACAAAAATCCAGGATATCGCTCAGGCACTCGTGGAAAAGTTCCACATGCCCTATGAATATGCCTTCATGCTGACGACGGCCCTGCGTTTCGTGCCTGATTTCCTTTCGGACAGTGCCATTACGCTGGATGCCCAGTCCTGCCGCGGTTATTCCAACCGGGGCAATGCCCTGAAACGGCTTTATGCCTATCTGGCTGTGGTCAAGCCGCTCGTCATGCGTGCAGTGGCCAAATCCGACACGCTGGCCCTGTCCATGGAGCTTAAAGGTTTCGGCCCGAATACGTACAAAAACCGCCGCCCGATGAAACTTGGCGTGTGGGATTATCTGATGCTCCTGATCACAGTCGTACTCTGTGCGTATCCGTTCTGGTCCAAAAAGCTGGGCTTGTAAGGAACGGCGGTCCCGGACGGCTTTTCCGGATCCCGCAGAAAGTGCCGCAATGTCTGACAGTCCCGGAAGATATCCTTCTTGCGGGAGCTGCCTGCCTTTCCGGGACGGCCGCAGACCCCCATAACTAAACCGGAAACAGGAAGTTTTCGTAAAGCTACATAAAATTTTCATATTTTTTCTTTAAAATATTGTATAATAAGATAAACTGTTAATTAGGCGCCGATCTCGTCCGTAGAAAGGCGCTTGATTCATCAGTCGAGTTTTTTGAATTTTTCGCCTCAAAGGTGGTGAGACCATGTCCATGCTGGAAGAAATCAAGGCAGCCGAAAAAGCTGCCGATGAAGCTAAAAAGCAGGCTCAGACCGAAGCCCGCGCGATTGCGCGTGAAGCACAGGCAAAAGCCAGGGCCGAGGCTGATGCCCTGATTGCCCAGGCCCGCCGGGAAGCTCAGGAAACTGTTGCCACAGCTGAAGCGGAAGCCAGGGCCAAGGCGCAGACCCTGATCACTGACAGTAAGGCCCAGGATGCCGAAATGGCAGCCCAGGCCCGTACGAAAGTTGGTGAAGCGGTGAAGTACATTATGGAAAAGGTCGTGATTGAATGTTAGTTCCGATGCAAAGACTAACGCTCTATGCCCTCAAGGCCGACCGGGATGCACTTCTGCTGGCTCTCCAGAAAGACGGCAGCGTCATGCTGGATCCGGATGGAGAGAAGAACAATGGACCGGGAGCGGAGGAAGTCAATGCCCAGCTTGAAAAAGCAGGGCTCGTCCTGCGCTTTATGACCAAGAACGGGGGCAAGCAGCCTCTCATCGCACCGCGTCAGGAAGTTTCCTACGGGGATTTCCTGAAAACCAGTGAAGAAGGCCGTACGGTGACGGAGAAGGTGGATACCCTTTCCAACCGGATCGCCGCCATGGACAGTGAGGCCGCAGCTCTCCGGACCCAGGCGGAAAGCCTGGAACCCTGGAAGGATCTGGAGATCCCCCTGGAGCAGCTGGGACTTACGGAAAAGACCCGTATTTACGCGGGATTCCTTCCTGAGGACGATGTGCCCGCTGTGCAGGAAGGCCTGAAGGATCTGCTGGCTGAAATGAAATGCTACGGCAGCAGTCCTGACGGACAGGCCGTGGTCGTCGTGGCGCATGTGGATGCTGATGCCGATGTCAGGCGTATCCTGAAGACCAATGATTTTTCCGATACCGTGCTGCCCAAACGCAGCGGCAAGGCTGCCGATGTCATCAAAGAACTCAACGCCGAGGCGGATGCCCGTCTGCAGAAGGCGGAAGCGTGGCGTAAGGAAGCCCTTGCGGCAGCTGACCGGAAACCGCAGGTGGAGCTTTACTATGATCAGCTCACCGCGGCAGGGGACCGGATCGCACATACGGGAACGGAGACCGACAGCGCGTTCATGCTGACGGGCTGGGTGCGGAAGGACCGGAAGAAACGGCTGGAAAAAGTCGTTTCCGGTGTCACCGATGCCTATCAGCTCGAATTCAGGGATCCGGGTCCGGATGAAATCCCGCCGACGGTCCTTGAGAACAATGCTTTCGTAAGGCCCTATGAGGCTGTCGTGCAGCTCTATTCCCTGCCGGCGGCAGGCAGTATCGATCCGGACTGGATGGTGGCACCGTTCCATTTCATCTTTTTCGGGATGATGATGTCCGATGCCGGGTATGGCCTTGTCATGACGATCGCACTGTACATCGCCATGAAGAAAGTGAAACCCCGGGGGTTTGCCGGGAAACTTGCCATGGTGGCATTCTTCGGCAGTATCTCGACCTTCATCTGGGGCGCCATGTTCGGAGGCTGGTTCGGCCTGGAGTGGCATCCGCTGCTCTTTGTGCCGATGAATGAACCGACGAAGATGCTGGCGCTGTGCTTCCTTCTGGGAGCGGTCCACCTGGTGGCAGGCATGCTGACCAAGACGTATATGCTGATCCGCGACGGGGATGTGATGGGTGCTTTCTGTGATGAGATCAGCTGGCTCATCATGTTCGCCGGTTTCCTCTGCATGGCACTGGTGCCGGGACCTGTCGGCAAATACATGGCCATTTTCGGGGCCGCGGTCATCGTCCTGTTCGGAGGACGGGACCGGAAAGGGATCATCAGCCGGCTCATCGGCGGGCTGCTGGCTCTCTACAACATCAGCAGCTATCTGAGCGATCTGCTCAGCTACTCCCGTATCTTTGCCCTGGGTCTTTCGACGGGTGTCGTCGGCATGGTCATCAATACCCTTGCCAAGATGCTGAACGGGGCAGGACCTCTGGGGACTGCCGCCGCAGTCGTCATACTTGTGGGCGGTCATTTCTTTAACATTCTGATCAATATTCTGGGTGCCTTTGTGCACAGCAGTCGTCTGCAGTACATCGAGTTTTTCGGAAAATTCTACGAAGCCGGCGGCAGGGCGTTCCAGCCACTGGCCTTCCGGACCAGGTACACGGACATTGTGAAATAACTCGTACAAGGAGGATATGAACTATGATTACTTTAGGTACAGCCTTGGCTTTTGGTGGTGCTGCAGTGGCAGCTGCTTTTGCGGGCGCGGGCAGCGCCATGGGCGTCGGCATTGCCGGTGAAGCCGGCAGCGGCGTCGTCAGCGAGGATCCGGATAAGTTCGGCCGTGTCCTGGTGCTGCAGGCACTGCCTGGCACGCAGGGGATCTACGGTCTGCTGATCGCTTTCATCATCCTGCTGAATCTGGGGGTCATCGACGGAAATATCAAGGATCTGACAACGGCACAGGGCTGGGCCTTCTTCTTCTCCGGCCTGCCCATGGGCATCGGCGGGTTCCTTTCCGCCATTTACCAGGGCAAGGCGGCTGCTGCCGGCATTTATCTGACCGCAAAGCGTCCGGAAGAAACCGGTAAAGGCATCATCATGACCGCCATGGTTGAAACCTATGCTGTACTGAGCCTTCTGATTTCCTTCATCATGGTCAGCGGCATCAAGCTCTGAGTGAGGGGGATGCGTCGTGGCAGGCAATAAGATCATCGCAAAGATAGAAGAGGAAGCAAGACAGGACGCGGCTGCCATCAAGGCTTCTGCCCAGAAGAAAGCAGAAGCGGAAGCGGCCCGTACCGTGGCAAAAGCGAAGGCTTCCGCAGAAGAGATCCTCCAGAAGTCCCGGGCGGACGCGGAGGAAGCGGCAGGGCGCCTGACCCTGGTCGCGGAACTGCAGAACAGGAAAGCGTCGCTGGCAAGCCGCCGCGAGGTCGTGCAGGAAGCATTCGACAAGGCGGCAGAGGCGCTGGCCCATTTGCCGAAAGAACAGTGGGAGAAGCTCATTCTCCATATGATCACCACGTCCGATGTGACAGGGCATGAAGTGCTGTATGTCCCTGCCAAAGACCGTGGCATTTATGAAAAGGGATTTCTGGATACGATCAACAAAGCCCTCAAAGCTCAGGGAAAGGCCGGCAAACTGACGCTGGCCAGGGAAGCGGCTCCGATTGACGGCGGCGTGATCCTCCAGGGGGAGGACTGCGATTATGACGGTTCCTTTGCCACATTGCTGGAGGATGTACGCAGTGAGGAGGAATATCGCGTGGCAGAGATCCTGTTTGGCGCGGAGGTGAAGTGATATGCTCCAGCCCAGTTATGAATTCGCCCTGGGCCGTATCGGGGTTCTGTCCACGCATCTCCTGAGCACTGCCCAGGTCCGCCGGATCGCGGAAGCGGGCAGTGCCAGAGAAGCCCTGAAACTCCTTTTGGAGACAGGGTACGGTGAGAATGTGGCGACGGAGCAGGAAATCGCACGGGGCGATGTGGATCTGATCATCCGTGACCAGCTGCAGCTGACACGGAAAAGAATCAAGGAACTGACTCCGGATCCTGAACTGACGGGACTTTTCCTCCTGCCGGTGGATACCCATAATATCAAGGCGCTGCTGAAAGCCCGCCTGCTGGGTACGAACGCCGACGCCATCCTGCGGGACGGAGGGAACTTCCCGCTGGAGACGCTGAAGGATATGATCCAGACGAAATATTATGAGGACCTGCCGCCGGTCTACCGGGATGTGATGAACCGGATCGAAAGTGGTTTTACCCGCGGCGAAGCAGATCCGCTGCTCTTCAGTGCCATGGTGGACGGAGCCATGTTCACGCAGGTGCAGAAAGTGCTGGATGCCCGCAAAGAAAAGGGCTTCATCCGGGATTTCTTTTCCCTCTGGGCCGATTTCCAGAACACGCTCAGCGTGATCCGGGCCCAGAACCTGCACTGGAGTTTGAACCAGCTCAAAGCTGTCCTGCTGGACGCAGGGTCCATCGAGAAAAGCATCTTCGAAGACAGTCTTTCCACGCCTCCGGAGCAGCTGGGAGCCCGTTTGAGCCAGGGAGCGCATGGACTTGCCCTGGAACAGGCCATCAGCGAATTTGCTCAGACCAATGACATCGGTGCCATTACGAAACGGATGCAGGAAGGCCTTATGCATATCATCCAGGATGCCCGCTGGCAGGCCCATTCCCTGGGTCCCATCGTGGGCTATCTCCTGGCCCGGGAAGCTGAGGCAGAAGCCCTGCGGCTGATTTTCGGCGCCCTGGAGGGCGGTTTTGAACCGCAGCTGCCGGAGATGTACGCATAAGATCACGAAGCTTGGGAGGCGTAAGATGGAGAAAAATAAAATAGCAGTCGTCGGTGATCCCAGCTCCGTCATGATCTTCAAGGCGGTCGGTTTTGACGTGTTCTATGAAGAGGAACCGGAAAAGATCAAACGGCGGCTCCACAAACTGGCCGATGACGGCTACGTGGTCATTTATATTACGGAAACTGCGGCCCAGCAGGCCGGAGACGTAATCGACGAATATGCCACGGCAACCTATCCCGCCATCATCCCGATCCCTGCAGGGAGCACTTCCCTGGGCCTTGGGATGAAACGGGTCAAGGAAAATGTGGAAAAAGCCGTAGGTGCCGACATTCTATTCAAAGAAGGGTAGGGATATAACCGATGAGCGGAAGGATCGTAAAAGTATCCGGCCCGTTGATCGTTGCTGAAGGCATGGAAGACGTCCAGGTCAACGACGTGGTCCGTGTCAGCGACAAGAAATTGATCGGCGAGGTCATTGAATTAAGAGGCGATAAAGCCTCTATCGAAGTCTACGAAGAAACGGCCGGCCTCGGGCCGGGCGAACCTGTTGAATCGACGGGTTCCCCGCTGTCCGTGGAACTGGCGCCGGGCCTGATTGAAAGCATCTTCGACGGCATCCAGCGTCCGCTGGAAGAAATCTATAAGATCGCCGGCGACCGGATTACCCGCGGCATCGACGTGCCGAAGCTGAACCGCGAGAAAAAATGGACCTTTGTGCCCGTGGCCAAACCGGGCGATGAAGTTTCCGGCGGCGATGTCATCGGTACCGTCCAGGAGACTCCGGCTGTGCTGCACAAGATCATGGTCCCGCCCGGTAAGAGCGGCATTGTGGAATGGGTCTTCAGCGGTGATGCCACCATCCTGGACCCGGTGTACAGACTGAAGGAAAAGGACGGCAGCGTAAAGGAGTATCCGATGCTCCAGACCTGGCCTGTCCGTAAGGCAAGACCTTACAAGGATAAGCTGGCGCCGGACGAACCGATGGTCACGGGCCAGCGTGTCATCGATACGCTGTTCCCGATCGCCAAAGGCGGTGTGGCCGCCATTCCGGGACCTTTCGGTTCCGGCAAGACCGTGACGCAGCATCAGCTCGCCAAGTGGGCCGATGCGGATATCATCATTTACGTCGGCTGCGGCGAACGCGGCAACGAAATGACCGATGTACTGAATGAATTCCCGGGCCTGAAGGATCCGCGGACGGGCCTGCCCCTGATGAAACGGACGGTGCTCATCGCCAATACGTCCGACATGCCGGTGGCTGCCCGTGAAGCTTCTATCTATACGGGCATCACCATTGCGGAATATTTCCGTGACATGGGGTACAAGGTGGCCATTATGGCAGACTCCACATCCCGCTGGGCAGAAGCCCTGCGTGAAATGTCGTCCCGTCTGGAAGAGATGCCCGGTGAAGAAGGCTATCCTGCCTATCTGTCTTCCCGTCTGGCCGAATTCTATGAAAGAGCCGGCGTAGTGGACTGCATCGGCAGTGAAAAGCGGATCGGGGCTGTTTCCGCCATCGGTGCCGTGTCGCCTCCGGGCGGTGATATCTCGGAACCGGTTTCCCAGGCTACCCTGCGCATCGTAAAGGTCTTCTGGTGCCTGTCCTCGGCGCTCGCCTATGCCCGTCATTTCCCGGCCATCGACTGGCTGCAGAGCTACTCCCTGTATTCCGACCGTCTGCAGAAATACTATGATGCCCATGTGGCACCGGACTGGTCGAAACTGGTGGGCAAGACCATGGGGATCCTGCAGGAAGAAGCCAACCTGAACGAAATCGTCCGTCTGGTCGGTATCGATGCCCTGGGCTTCAAGGACCGGATCACGATGGAATGCGCACGCTCCATCCGTGAAGATTTCCTGCATCAGAACTCTTTCCACGAAGTTGATACGTATACTTCGCTGGAGAAGCAGTATGATATGCTGAAACTGATCCTGTCCTGGTATGACAAGGCGCTTTCCATGGCTGACAAGCATGTCTCTCTGGACAGGCTGATCGATATGCCCGTGCGGGAACAGATCGGCCGTGCCAAGTATATCCCTGAAGCAGAGCGGAAGGAAAAATTTGCCGAACTGAACAAGGAGCTGGATGAAGCCTTTGCCCAGTTGACGGAAGAGGGTGACGACAATGCGTAAGGATTATAAGACAATCCGGGAAGTCGTTGGCCCTTTGATGCTGGTCGACCACGTTTCCGGTGCGAAATATGATGAACTGGTGGAAATCATCGAATCCGACGGCACAAAACGGGCCGGCCGTGTCCTTGTGATCGACGGGGACAAAGCGCTGGTACAGCTCTTTGAAAGTGCCTCGGGGCTGCAGCTTTCCACTTCCAAAGCCCGTTTCCTGGGGCATGGCATCCAGCTCGGCGTCTCGCCGGATATGCTGGGCCGTGTCTTCGACGGCATGGGACGCCCGATTGACGGAGGCGCGCCCATCATCCCCAAAGAATACCTGGATATCAACGGTGTCCCCATGAACCCGGCGGCCCGTGACTATCCTTCTGAATTCATCCAGACCGGCGTCAGTGCCATCGACGGCCTGAACACGCTGGTCCGCGGGCAGAAGCTGCCTGTGTTTTCCGGCTCCGGCCTGCCCCATGCCCAGCTGGCTGCCCAGATCGCCCGGCAGGCAAAGGTCCTCGGGACGGACGAAAAGTTCGCCGTCGTCTTTGCCGCAGTAGGCATCACCTTTGAAGAAGCCAACTTCTTCATGGAAGACTTCAACCGTACCGGCGCCCTGAGCCGTGCGGTCATGTTCATCAACCTGGCCAACGACCCGGCCGTAGAACGTATCTCCACGCCGCGTATGGCCATCACGGCAGCCGAATACCTGGCATTCGAGATGGACATGCACGTGCTCGTCATCATTACGGATATCACGAACTATGCCGATGCCCTGCGTGAAGTGTCTGCAGCCCGTAAGGAAGTCCCCGGCCGCCGCGGCTATCCGGGCTACCTCTATACGGACCTTGCCACGATGTACGAACGGGCCGGCCGTATCCGCGGCAAGAAGGGCTCCATCACGATGATCCCGATCCTGTCCATGCCGGAAGATGACAAGACCCACCCGATCCCTGACCTTACCGGGTATATCACGGAAGGGCAGATCATCCTTTCCCGTGAACTCTACCGCAAGGGCCTGAAGCCGCCGATCGACGTGCTGCCGTCCCTGTCCCGTCTGAAGGATAAGGGCGTCGGCAAGGGCAAGACGCGGGAAGACCATGCGGATACGATGAACCAGCTCTTTGCGGCCTATTCCCGCGGCAAATCCGCCAAGGAACTGGCTACCATCCTGGGCGACTCGGCCCTGAGCAAAGTGGATAAGCTCTATGCCAAGTTCGCCGATGCCTTCGAACAGGAATATGTGTCCCAGGGGTATGAAACGAACCGCTCCATTGAGGAAACGCTGAATATCGGCTGGAAGCTCCTTGGCATCCTGCCGCGTTCCGAACTCAAGAGAATCCGCGACGAGTACCTGGATAAATACTACAAACCCGCAGAAGGCAGCGAGGGGGAATAACCCATGGCGACGACTGTGAACCCGACCCGAATGGAGCTGACGCGGCTGAAGCGGCGGCTCGCCACGGCTATCCGGGGGCATAAATTGTTAAAGGACAAACGGGATGAAATGGTCCGGCAGTTCATGCTTTACATCCGCCGCAACCACGAACTGCGGATCAAGATGGAAAAATCCCTGCAGAACGTGTCCCAGCACTTTGTCCGGGCCAAAGCCCAGATGGGTTCCCTCTACATGAGCGAGGCCCTTATGTACCCGGCCCGGAGTGCCCAGTTTGAAGTCGGTCAGAAGAATGTCATGAGCGTGGACGTGCCGACCCTTACGTATACGGGGTCGACGGCGGACGATACGACGAATGTCCCCTATGCCTTCACTTTTACTTCTCCTGAGCTCGATACGGCGGTCATGGACCTTACGACCTCCCTGCCGGAGCTGCTGGAGCTGGCAGAAGTGGAAAAGACCTGCAACATGCTGGCCGATGAAATCGAAAAGACGAGACGGCGCGTCAACGCCCTCGAGTATGTCATGATCCCGGAAATGCAGGAAAATATCAAGTACATCACCATGAAACTGGCGGAAAACGAACGGGCCAGCACGGTCCGTCTGATGAAAGCCAAGGAAATGATGAACAAGTAGGAAGCATCCGTTCCGGGTGTGCTGAAAAACCCCGTGTCTGTGCCGCAAGGCATGGAACACGGGGTTTTTCGATTTTCTTCCGGCGGGCAGCCCTGACGGCGGGCAGAGCAGCGATGGCTTTTACTATACCTCAGAGGTATGGTTTTCCATTTGAAGGAAGTATTGGATAAAGTTTTAAAAATCTTCTACAATACAGCCATCAAAGATCAGGAGGAGGGAAACGCTGTGGATCATGCGATAGACCGCCGCCATGCCATCATGACGGCCCTGCTCATGCTGCTTTTGCTCGTTACAGGCATCTATCGGTATATGCCATGCTTTTATCAGGTTCTTTCATGCTATCGGACTTCAGTTTCTGCCAGGATGGGATCGTTCCTGCAGCATAAGGCGGCGGACCTTAGGCTGCCGCTTGCCGTTGATACACCTGCACAGGCTGCTGACCGCCTGCTGCCCCGGGCTGCCTTGCGGCCTACGGCGCGGATGCTCCAGGCCTCGGGGACACTGGGTCTTTCTGTTTCAAACCAGCTGACGACGCCGGCTGCGCAGCCGCCAGTCATCATAAGCCGTTTCAGCCAGAGTGCGCCGGCTTCCGTCAAACCGGTGCTGCGCTGGGAAAAGGTCAGAGGTGCCGTGGTGTATCAGCTGCAGCTGGCCCGGGGAGACAAAATCTTTGAGGACAATGCGTATATTTATACAAACGGATACAATGCAGCCCTGCCCGCCGGCTACGATGCTCCTTCTTTCCGGTGGCGCGTCCGGGCCCTTAATCTCGACCGTCAGCCCATTACACCTTATTCCGCCTGGGAAACGGCATACGTGGATGCGGCCGTCCCTGTTTTCCAGCGGCCCGTCCCGCTGAATGTGTACAACCGGGGCAACGGGACGGCGCTGCTCTATCCCGTCTATAACTGGATCCCCGTAAACGGAGCCGTGTCCTACGAAATCGAGATCCTGAACAGCCTGCCCGACCGCAGCGACCGGAGAGCGCCTCTTTCCAAAATCATCGGACGGGGTACTTCCAGGACTGGAGAATGGTATGACGAAGACAGACGCGTTTCTTCCAGTCCGATGTACTGGCGTGTCCGCGGCCTTGACGCGGACGGCCGTCCTGTCGGTGTCTTTTCCGAGCCGCAGCGCATGGTGACCAATCCGGATGCGGGCTGGCAGGTCGCCACGATCGGGGACAGCATCTATCACGGCGGCGGCAGCCTTTCTTATTCACCCTCGGACTGGGAATACAGTTTCCAGCACTTCCTGGACTTCGATTCGATCAATCTGGCCCGCAGCGGCGATACGAGCGAAATGACGCTGGAACGCTTTGACGCGGATGTGCTGCCGTTCCATCCGCGCTATCTGATCATCATGACGGGGTCCAACAGCCTGCGGGCCGGTGTCAGCCCGGAAGATGTCATCCGCGATCTCAACACGATGAAAATGCGGGCAGAAATGAACGGCATCCATCCTGTTTTCATGACCCTGCCTCCGCTGAACCCTGCAAATATCCAAAAGGCTTTTGACGAACCGACCGCGGGGGACTGGAAAGGACAGATCGCAGCCGTAAATGCCTGGATCCGGCAGCAGGTCCATGTGGACCTTGCCGGGAAGATTGACGAGAATGCCGAGCTGCCGACGGAACTGGCGCTCGACGGTCTCCATCTGGATACGGCCGGGAAAAAACTGATGGCCGCAGCGGTCAATGAACAGTGGGGCCGGATCACGGCGTCTTTTGAAAACTGAATGACCGGGACCATTCATGGTATAATAGAGTTCCGGATATCATAAAGGAAGCACCTTCCCGGTACTTCCTTTATTCCATTTTTGCATGGAGGGACTTTCTTTATGGAATTTTTACGATCCATCATTATTTTGGGTATGACCTTTCCCATCCTGACCGGAAGCGGAATGTTCCGGCAGGGCGGGGTCCTGGAGGACTGCCGGCCGCTGCTGGGCAGCGTGGCAGAAGCTGCCTACCGCGTGCCGACCTCCCTGGAATCCCGGGAAGTCGTAAGGGCTTCTGGCACGCAGCCTCTTTCCGTGTCCAATCAGCTGACGACGCCGGCTGCGCAGCCGCCCGTCATCCTGAGTCATTTTACGGCATCCAGCCCGGCTTCCCGCCGGCCCGTCCTGCGCTGGGAAAAAGTGGCCGGTGCAGTTGCCTACGAGGTCCAGCTGGCCCGGAACCGGCAGATCTTTGCAGATGAAAGCCATATCTACATCAATGGCTACAACGCAGTCCTGCCCGAATCCTTTACGGGCCGGCAGTTTGCCTGGCGTGTGCGGGCCCTGGATCTGGAACGGCAGCCCATGTCCCCGTTCTCCGCCTGGGAAACTGTTTTTGTGGACAGCCGGATCCCGGTTCTGCAGCGGCCCGTCCCGACCAATGTGTTCAACCAGGGCAACGGGACGACACTGCTCTATCCCGTCTATAACTGGATCCCCGTGAACGGAGCCAAAACTTATGAAATCGAAATCCTGAACAGCCTGCCGGTGCGGGCCGATGCGCGGGCTTCTGCAGCCCAGCTGATCGGGCGGGGCAAATCGACGGGTTTCGACTGGTACGATGATGACAAACGCGTGTCTTCCAGGCCCATGTACTGGCGCGTGCGCGGCCTTGACGGCAGCGGCAGCCCGGTGGGCGTATTTTCCGAGCCGCAGCGCATGGTGACCGATCCTGCCGCAAACTGGCAGATCGCGACACTCGGGGACAGCATCTATCACGGCGGCGGCAGTCTTTCTTATTCGCCGTCGGACTGGGAATACAGTTTCCAGCACTTCCTGCGGTTCGATTCAATCAATCTCGCTCAGAGCGGGGACACGAGTGAAAGCACCCTGGCCCGCTTCGACGCGGATGTCCTGCCCTTCCACCCGGATTACCTGATCATCATGACCGGGACCAACAGCCTGCGGGCCGGTACGGATCCGGATGATGTCATCAGCGATCTGGAACAGATCCGGGAAAAGTGTGAGGCTGCGCACATCCATCCGATTTTCATGAGCCTGCCGCCCATCAATCCGGCCAACATCCGCCGGGCCTTTGACGAACCTACGGCGGAGGACTGGAAAGAACGGTTTTCCGCGGTCAATGCCTGGATCCGGACCCAGATCCATATCGATCTCGGCGGCAAGATCGCTGAAAACGAGGAACTGCCGACGAATCTGGCGCTTGACGGCATCCACCTCGACACGGCCGGCAAGAAACTGATGGCTGAAGCGGTGAATGAGCAGTGGGAGAGCGTGATCCGTCAGTTCGACTGGTAATATGACAAAGCCGCATACCCGCATCCGCCGGCATATCGTTACGGACTCCGCCTGACGGAGATCCACAGGACTCGATAAAACGGGGCTGTGATGCCTTGATGCTGTGAGGCTTTGGAGCTGTGGTGTGTGGGAATCTGCCGTGGGATCCATCCATACGGCCGTCCCGCTGCAAAAACCGATAAAAAACAGGGGTGACAATGCGTTTGCACTGTCACCCTTGTCCATTTGTCAGAGGAAACAAAAAGCTGCTGACGGAACCGGCAGTCCTTTAGAAAGTCACGATCAGCTGGGACCACAGGGTGCGGAGATGTTCGTCGGTCTCTTTGCCCTTCAGGTCATAGTAATAGACTTCTGCGATCATGTTCTTTGCCAGGGTCAGGTCGCCGCCGGCTCTATATCCCTTGAATCCTTCGCCGATGAAACGGGTATATTCGATATCACCGTTCATGGCGTGTGAAACGATGGTGGGCGCACTCTGGTCGTAGTACTGAGCGAGGAGGCCCCAGGAGCCCGGAACCGCTCTTTTGGCACCGCCCCAGCTCATCTTGACCACATATCCGTCATCGTCGTAATTACTGGCATCATGGCCTTTCATATCGACAGCGCCCTTCAGGGTATCATCATCCCCTTTGAGGTACATGGCACCAAGGGAGAACTTGCCGGTATGATAGGTCGCACCGGCCGCCCAGATGGTATTGTCCCGGTTGTTCAGTCCCAGGGCGATATCATTGTCCACTTTCATATAATTGGCGAAAAGATCGAAATTGCCCCAGGTCCCGCCGAGTTCCGTCAGCCAGAACTTGTCGGCAAGGGCGTTCCTGCCTGTTTCCTGATCGCCCCATTTCTGGGTGTAATCGCTGGTGTTGGCCATCTTGCCGTACTCGGCCTTGAAATAGGCATCTCCAAAGGGAATCTGAGTCTTGATGCCGTCCACACGGGTATTGTAGGTATTGCCGTCATTGATGTTTTCCTGGTAGCGGCCGGCAGTCACTTTGGCAACGCCGATATTGCCGGTCAGGAACGCTCTCTGGAAATCTGTGTCATCTTCTCCGTTTTCATTCTGTCCCTGGAAGAACTGCTGGTTACGGAGCATGACCACATAATGCCAGTCCGCATTGACTTCTCCCGTAAAGAAGAGATCCGTACGGAGACGGGAACGGGATTTATCACTGGGTTTTTCGTCTTTTGTCGCCACGGCGCCGCCGCTGCTGTCCCGATAGGACAATCTGACAGCTCCGGTTATTTTCACATTGTCCGCGTTCTTTTCCAGCCTGGCGACGCGGACGCCCAGGTTGTCCAGTTCGTCGGAAAATTCACTGACCAGTTTGTCATCGGCGCCGATGGCGCCCCTGGCGAGGGCTTTTGCGACAATCTGAGCCATTTCATAACGGGTCATGGTCCGGCTGCCTTTGAAGGTGCCGTCCGGATAGCCGTCCACGACACCGGAAGCGGCAAGCTTTGCTACAGCGGCATAGGCCCAGTGGCCGGCGGGCACATCGGAGAAGGGATTTGCAGCAAAAGCAGAAGTACTGATGCCGAGGGCCATCGCCATGGCCATTGCGAAAGATTTTTTCATAACAACTTCCTCCTTGCATTTCTCTGGAATTCCGGACCTGCGGTCATTTCTGGCTGAATGCCCTGCTTTCCGACGGAGCGGAGACGATCCTGCCATTGTGGGATTCCAGGCGGATGTGTTTGAGGTCTTCAAACAATTTTCCTATATATAGTAACGGCTGCGGAAAACGATTGCAACACAAATCCTTAAAATTTAAACAGAAAAATTGACGGTAAATTGCAAGTTGAATTTGAACACTCATAATCAAGAAACACACTCAATAGCATAAACTTCATCGAGGAATGCATCAAATAGTTCTGACGGTGTATGGTAGCCCAAAACACGACGTGGGCGC
>Ga0256406_1002962_pt1 | contig 22385 bp, 19 predicted proteins | sample RumenRJG_03DNA_FD_185986 | JGI IMG/M metagenome (GOLD analysis project Ga0256406, IMG submission 185986) | Bovine rumen microbial communities from Lethbridge, Alberta, Canada - RJG_03 | ecosystem: Host-associated > Mammals > Digestive system > Stomach > Rumen | place: Canada: Alberta | collected... | reverse complement strand
CAGCGGGTGGTGGATTTCGTGGACGGCTCGGATTATTTCAAGCCCACGTACCTGACGAACATGCCCCAGGCGGTGAAGGCCCTGGAGCAGCGGAAAATCGACGCCATCCTGCGGGTGCCTCCTGATTTCAGCCGGCAGCTCCACCAGGGAGACGGCCGTCTGCAGCTGCTGCTGTACGGCACGGATACCACCACGGCCATGAGCATCCAGAGCTACGTGGAAACGGCGGTGGCCCAGTGGTCGGCCAAACAGATGGCGGCCCGGGGTATCGGGGCCGTGGACCTGGAGACAAGGCTGTGGTTCAACGATGCCCACGAAAGTACCTGGTACTTCATCCCCGGCCTGATCCTCATGGTGGTGACCCTGATCGGGGTACTGCTCACCGCCGGGGTCATGGCCCGGGAATACGAGCGGGGCACGTTCGAGTCCCTGTTCGTGACGCCGGTGAAAAAGGGCGAAGTGATCGTGGCCAAGGTAATCCCCTATTTCTGCATCGCCCTGCTGGGGGTATTCATCTGTCTGGTGCTGTCCCGGTTCCTGTTCCAGGTGCCCCTGGTGGGCTCCCTGGCCCTGCTGCTGTTTTTGTCCATCATCTACCTGCTGACGGCCCTAGGCATCGGCCTGGTGATTTCCGTGGTGACGAAGGCCCAGTTCATGGCCACCCAGGTGGCGCTACTGGTCAGCTTCCTGCCCAGCATCATGCTGTCGGGCTTTCTGTTCGACCTGCGGAGCACGCCCCGGTGGGTGCAGTGGATCGCTGAATTTCTGCCGTTCAAACATTATCTGGTGTCATTGAAGACCATTTTCCTGGCCGGCAACCTGTGGCCCGTGATCCTGCCCCAGACGGCAGCCATGGTGGCGTTCATGGCGCTGTTTTTGGGCCTGGCCCTGAAGATCATCCGAAAGAAGGTGGAGTGAGTGACCGGTTGGAGCCTATTCCGTCAGCAGGTGCGCTGCATCTGCCGCAAGGAACTGCTGGCCATCTGGAAGGACAAGGCCTTCCGGCAGATCCTGGTGGTTCCCGTTCTGGTACTGGGCATCGTGTTCGGGTACACGGCCACGTTCAACGTGGAGAATGTGACGTACGCCGTGCTGGACCAGAGCCATTCCGAGGCGTCCACGTCTCTATTGGCCACCCTGGACGGTACCCACTTCTTCCACCGGGTGGCGGATCTGCAGAATACCAGCCAGATCCAGGACCCCATCGACCGGGAGGAGGCCATGGTGGTGCTGTCCATCCCGGCGGATTTCGCCACGAAGCTGCAGCAGGGGGAACGGGCCCCTCTGCAGATCATCACCGACGGCCGGAATACCATGACGGCCAGCCTGGCCAGTGCCTATACGGGCCGGGTGGTGCAGCAGTGGCAGGCAGCCCGCACCGGCCAGCGGCCGCCCCTTTCCGTGGACGCCCGCACCTGGTTCAACCCCAACCAGCTGACCCTGTGGTACTTCGCCCCGGGCATTCTGGGCATGATGGTGTTCGCCCAGGTGATCATGCTGGCGGGCATGAGCGTGGCCCGGGAACGGGAGGAGGGCACGTTCGAGCAGTTATTGGTGACCCCGTCCTCACCGCTGGTGCTGCTGATCGGCAAGGCGTTTCCGCCGGTGCTGGTGGGGCTGCTCCAGGGGACCATCCTGCTGCTTTTGGACCTGTTCTGGTTCCAGGTACCTTTTGAGGGCTCCGTGCTGACCCTGTACCTGGTGCTGTTCATCTACCTGCTCAGTTCCACGGGCATCGGGCTCAGCATCTCGTCCCTGTGCAGCTCCATGCAGCAGGTGCAGGTGTACGCCTATGTGTACCTGATCCCCAACTGCCTGCTGTCCGGGGTGGCCACCCCGGTGCGGAACATGCCCCAGTTTTTGCAGATTTTGACCTACGCCGACCCCCTGCGGTTCGCCCTGGATGCCATCCGGCGGATCTATTTCGAAGGGGCGGGGCTGACGGTGATCTTCTGGGACCTGGTGCCCATGACCATCGTGGCCATCCTGACCCTGTGGGTGGCCGGGGTGCTGTTCCGGAAGAATCTGGCGTGATATTATAAGTGAAGAGTGCAGAGAATAGTTTTGTGTCCCCCTGAAAGGGGGAAAGGACCCGCTTAGCGGGTAGGGGGTTTCACACCCGATGTGAGACCTATCCACCAGCCATTCGGCTGGTCCCCCTTCCCTTTCAGGGAAGGACAAATAATCAAGGAGGTCCTCCCCATGAACGAGATCATGCGTCAAATCGTGAACGATTATATCGAAAAACATATGCCGGACTATCTCCGGACGCTGTATGATGTGATATCCATCGTTTCGCCCACCGGGTCGGAACAGAAAAAGGCGGCCTGGATCCTGGACCAGGTGCACGGCATGGGCTTTGCTGAAGCCTATCAGGATGAAGCCGGCAACGTGATCGTGCCCCATTATATCGACGGCGTGGAGAAGTTCCCTCTCTATACGGCCCACATGGACACGGTGTTCGCGGGCATCGACGCCATCACCCCGGAAATCGAGGGGAACACCCTGAAGGCCCCTTCCTGCGGGGACAACAGCAGCGATGTGGCAGCCCTGCTGTTCCTGCTGCAGCTGCTGAAGGACCTGAAGCAGAAGACCCCGGCGGTGTTCGCCTTCAACGTGGGCGAGGAGGGCCTGGGGAACCTGAAGGGCAGCAAGGCCCTGACGGATGCCTTCGGCGACAAGCTCAGCTATTTCGTGGCCGTGGACGGGAACAACGACCGGTTCGTGAACCTGGCCGTGGGGTCCCACCGGTATGCAGTGCACGTGGTCACGGCCGGGGGCCACAGCTATGCGGCCTTCGGCAACGCCAACGCCATCAACGAGGCGGCGGCCATCATCCGGGATTTCTACGCCCTGCAGGTTCCGAAGGACCCCCGTACCACCTACAACGTGGGCACCATCCAGGGGGGCACCACCATCAACTCCATTGCGGCGGAGGTGGAATTCACCGTGGACATGCGGTCCGTGTCCGCCACGGAGCTGGAGAAGCTGGACGCCGCGTTCCACCAGATTTTGCAGGCCCACACCAGCGACAAGGTGCAGGTGGAGACCCTGCTGCTGGGCAAGCGGCCCTGCAGCGACGGGGTGCAGCACCACGAGATCTACGACCGGATCCGCCGGATCCGGAAACGGGAGGGACTGGACACGGTGTTCAGCGCCAGCAGCACCGACGCCAACATCCCGCTCAGCCGGGGCATCCCCGCCATGGCCTTCGGCATCAGCACCGGCCGGGGCGTGCACACCGTCCAGGAAGAACTGGACCTGGACAGCCTGGAACCGGGGTTGAAGCAATTGGCAGCATTTGTGTTCGATTTATAAGCGGCTGTTCGGCAGGACACCGTAGGGGCGCACCAAGATTTTTGCCGCAGGCAAAATATCGCCCGGTGCGCCCGCCAACAGAAGGAGGAATATGCCATGGACGACATCTTTGTTTCTGCGGAACCGGATAAACAGCGGGCCGCGGTGTATGACGGCGAAAAGGAAATCGGCACCTGCACCTATGTGGTCACCCGCCCCGGGGTGTGGACCCTGGAACACACGGTGGTGGATCCCAACTACGGCGGCCGGGGCCTGGCCGGCCAGCTGGTGAAGACCGTGGCCGACATGGCCCGGAAGGCCGGCGTGAAGATCATCCCCCAGTGCTCCTACGCCCGGGTGCAGTTCGACCGGAAACCGGAGTACGCTGACGTGTACGAGAAAGAGTAGTCTCTCCAGGGACACTTGTCTGGAAAGTTGTAAAGTACATTACAGAAAAGCAACGACTTAGAAAATCTTGAAAAAAGATTTGACAACAAGGCTCCCCGGTGGTAGGATACAGTCATCAATTCAATACGAACCAGAAACCTTTGAGGTGGAGATAACGCCAGAAGATGTGCGCACAGAGAGTCCGGGAAGCTGAGAGCCGGATCGTGGCAGTCTGACAAATGGACCACTGAGGGCGCGATGAAATCTTCGGAAAGTATCCCGCGACGCAGCACCGACGTTACCGGTGAGGAATGTGTTGGCATTCTGCTGAGGTGTGGAGCTTAGGCTCCATTACAGGGTGGTACCGCAGGTTATGACACCTGTCCTTGTAGGAGGACAGGTGTTTTTTGTTACCCAAAGTGTTTTTTTTGGTACCCGGGTGGAATGATCAGCCCGGGTACCTTTTCTTTTGTCAGATAGGAGGAAATACAAGTGAAACAGCAAAGTCTGGAAGACATCAAAAAAATCGCCGAAGGTTACGCCGCCGTGCCGGTGGTCCGGGAAATCCTGGCGGATACCGCCACCCCCATCGGGCTGGTGAGCCTGGTGCGCAGCGCCAGCGACCGGTACTTCCTCCTGGAGAGCCTGGAACAGAACGACCAGGCCGGCCGGTATTCCTTCATCGGCTTCGATCCCATCGCCCGGCTGCGGGCCAAGGACCAGGACGCCCAGGTGGAATTCGCCGGCAGCCAGATTCCCGTGGACCCCAAACAGCCCCTGGAAGCGCTCCGGTCCATCCTGAAGGCCTACCGGGTGCCCAAGGTGCCGGGCCTGCCGCCCTTCACCGGCGGTTTCGTGGGGTATTTCTCCTACGACTTCTTCCAGTACTGCGAACCCAGCCTCCACTTCGACCCGAAGAAAGCCACCGCGTTCCCCGATTTCGACCTGATGCTGTTCGACAAGGTCATCGTGTTCGACCGGGTGCTGCAGAAGATGTACCTGATCGTGAACATCAAGACGGACGACCTGGAAGGGAACTTCGCCAAGGCCCAGAAGAATCTGGACGCCATGGAAAAGCTGGTACGCCAGCCGGTGGCTCCGCCGCCCTTCACCCCTGCGAAGCTGGGTGACATCACCAGCAACCAGAGCAGGGAGACCTACGCAGAGAATGTGGAGAAAATCAAGGAATACATCCGGCAGGGAGACATTTTCCAGGCCGTGTATTCCCAGCGGTTCTCCGCCACCTACGACCAGGACCTGTTCAACATGTACCGGCTGCTGCGGACCACGAACCCCTCCCAGTACATGGTGCTGCTGAAGAATGACGACCTGGAGATCGCCGGGTCCTCCCCCGAGACCCTGATCAAGGTCCAGGGCCGGGAAATCACGTCCATGCCCATCGCCGGCACCCGCCGGAGAGGCCGTACGGAAGAGGAGGACAGAGCCCTGGAGAAGGACCTGCAGACGGACCCCAAGGAACTGGCCGAGCACAACATGCTGGTGGACCTGGCCCGGAACGATGTGGGCAAGGTGGCGGAGTTCGGCTCCGTAAAGGTCCATGACCACCTGCTCATCAAGAAGTTCTCCCACGTGATGCACATGACCACCCGGGTGACCGGCACCCTGAAAAAAGATAAGGATGCCATCGACACCCTGTGCGCCGCCTTCCCGGCCGGGACCCTTTCCGGGGCTCCCAAGGTGCGGGCCTGCCAGATCCTGGACGAACTGGAACCGGAGCGGCGGGGACCCTACGGCGGAGGCATGGGCTACCTGGACTTCGCCGGCAACATGGACATCTGCATCGTGATCCGCACGGCCGTGAAGCTGGGGGACACGGTTTCCTTCCAGACCGGCAGCGGCATCGTGGCCGATTCCAAAGTGGAGGACGAATTCATGGAAACCATCAACAAGGCAGCGGCCGTTCGGCAGGCCCTGGTTGCAACCACGGAGGCATGACATGGAACTGATCATCGACAACTACGACAGCTTTACCTACAACCTGTACCAATACATCGGTACCCTGAACCCGGATGTGAAGGTCATCCGGAACGACGCCATCACCGTGGACGGCATCCGGAAACTGCAGCCGGCCCACCTGATCCTGTCCCCGGGGCCCGGGCGGCCCTGTGACGCCGGGGTGTGTGAACCGGCTCTGCGGGAGCTGAAAGGGGAATTTCCCATTTTGGGGGTGTGCCTGGGGCATCAGGCCATGGGCGAGGTGTTCGGCGGCACCGTCACCTACGCGAAGCAGCTCATGCACGGCAAACAGTCCCTGGTGACCCTGGACCGGACCTGCCCCCTGTTCAAGGATCTGCCGGAACAGATCCTGGTGGGGCGGTACCATTCCCTGGCCATCGATCCGGACACCCTGCCGGAAGTGCTGAAAGCCACGGCCACCACCGCGGACGGCGAAATCATGGCGGTGCAGCACCGGGATTACCCCATCTACGGCGTACAGTTCCATCCGGAATCCATCCTGACGCCGGAGGGCATGACCATCATCAAGAATTTCCTGAGCCTGTAATCGAGGCCCTGCAGCATAGAGGAGGAACCACAAATGATTAAAGAAGCCATCATCAAGTTAGTGAATAAAGGCGACCTGACCTATGACGAAGCCAAACAGGTCATGCTGGAGATCATGGGCGGCAAGACCACGCCCACCCAGAACGCCGCGTTCCTGGCGGCCCTGTCCACCAAGAGCACCAAGGCGGAGACCATCGACGAAATCTCCGGCTGTGCCGAGGCCATGCGGTCTCTGGCCACGCCGGTGCCCCATCCGGGCCTGGAGGTCATGGAAATCGTGGGGACCGGCGGTGACGGCGCCCACTCCTTCAACATCTCCACCACGTCGGCCATGGTGCTGGCGGCGGGCGGCGTGAAGGTGGCCAAGCACGGCAACCGGGCGGCTTCTTCCCTGTGCGGCACGGCGGACTGCCTGGAGGCCCTGGGGGTGAACATCCAGCAGGATCCGGACAAGGCCCTGCAGATGCTGCAGGAAACGGGCTTCTGCTTCCTGTTCGCCCAGAAGTACCACGCCGCCATGAAGTACGTGGGACCCATCCGGAAGGAACTGGGGTTCCGGACCGTGTTCAACATCCTGGGGCCGCTCACGAACCCGGCCAAACCGGAACGGTTCCTGCTGGGGGTCTATGATGGCTACCTGGTGGAACCTCTGGCCAAGGTGCTGTGCTCCCTGGGCGTGAAACGGGGCCTGGTGGCCTACGGCCAGGAAAAACTGGACGAAATCTCCCCCAACGGGCCCACCACCATCTGCGAACTGAAGGACGGGTACTACCGCACCAGCGTCATCAAACCGGAAGACTTCGGCCTGACCCCGGGTACGAAGGATGAACTGGTGGGCGGCACGCCGGAAGTGAACGCCCAGATCACCCGGGACATCCTCAGCGGCAAGCTGCAGGGCACGAAACGGAATGCGGTTCTCCTGAACGCCGGGGCCGGCCTGTTCGTGGGCGGCAAGGCGGACACCATCGATGGCGGCGTGAAGCTGGCGGCTGAACTCATCGACAGCGGCAAGGCCACGGAGACCCTGGAAAAGGTCATCCGGGTCAGCAACGAATAAGGAAGGCGCGGACCATGATCCTGGATACGTTGGCAGATGCCGCCCGGCAGCGGGTGGCGGACGCAAAGAAACAGAAATCGCTGCCGGAGCTGCGCCGGGAGGCGGAGGCCCTGCCCAAAGACCGGGCGGGGATGTTCCGGAAGGCCCTCAGCCGGCCGGGGCTGAACTTCATCTGCGAGGTGAAGAAAGCGTCCCCCTCCAAAGGGCTCATCGCTCCCGATTTCCCCTATGTAGAAATCGCAAAGCAGTATGAAGCCGCCGGCGCCGCCGCCATCTCCGTACTGACGGAACCCACGAAGTTTTTGGGCAGCGACCGGTACCTGGCGGAAATCCGGCAGGCGGTGCAGACGCCGCTGCTCCGGAAGGACTTCACCGTGGACGAATACATGGTCTGCCAGGCCAAGGTGCTGGGGGCCGATGCGGTGCTTCTCATCGCGGCCCTGCTCAGCGACAGTGAGCTCACAGAATACCGGCTGGCGGCAGAAAGCCTGGGGCTGGATGCCCTGGTGGAGGCCCACGACGAGAGAGAAGTGGAACGGGCCCTCCAAAGCGGCGCCCGGGTGCTGGGCGTGAACAACCGGAACCTGAAGGACTTCACCGTGGACATCGGCAACAGCCTGCGGCTGCGGTCCCTGGTGCCGAAGACCATCCCCTTCGTGGCGGAAAGCGGCATCAAGACACGGGAACAGACGGCCGAACTGGAACAGGCCGGGGTGAACGGGGTGCTCATCGGCGAGACGCTCATGCGCAGCCCGGACATGAAAAGCGCGCTGGCCCAGCTGCGGGGGGCTGCAAGATGACGAAGATCAAGCTCTGCGGCCTGCGGCGCCCCGAGGACGTGGCCATGGTGAACCGGGCCATGCCCGACTTCGCCGGGTTCGTGTTCGCGCAAGGGAAACGGCAGGTGACACCGGAAACGGCCCGGGCCCTGCGGAAACAGCTGGATCCGAAGATCCGGGCCGTGGGGGTGTTCGTGAAGGCCCCTGTGGAAGAGGTGGCGGCCCTCGTGAGCGAAGGCACCATCCAGTGCATCCAGCTCCACGGGGACGAAGATGGCGACTACATCCGGGCGCTGCGATGGCGGACGAAAGCACCGATCATCAAGGTGCTCCGGGTGAAGGATGAAGGAAGCCTGAAGAACCTGGAACGCTGGGATTGTGACTATTTTTTACTGGATACCTTCGCAGGCAGCCAGTTCGGTGGGGCGGGGAAAGCCTTTGACCATCGCCTGCTGCGGCAGGTGCAGCTTCCCAAACCCTTTTTCCTGGCCGGGGGCCTGAACCCCGGGAATGTGGCGGAAGCCATCCGGGACTATGCCCCCTACGGGGTGGATACCAGCAGCGGCATCGAGACGGCTGGTGTAAAAGATGAAGAAAAGATCCGCGCCTTTGTGCGCGCTGTAAGAAAAGAGGAAAAACCATGAGCAACGGAAGATTTGGCAAACACGGCGGCCAGTATGTATCGGAAACGCTGATGAACGCAGTCCTGCAGCTGGACGAAGCCTATAAGAAATTCAAGGACGACCCGGAATTTCTGCAGGAACTGAAGACCCTGTACCACGATTACGCCAACCGGCCCAGCCTGCTGTACTACGCAGAGAAGATGACGAAGGACCTGGGCGGCGCCAAGATCTACCTGAAACGGGAAGACTTGAACCACACCGGCGCCCACAAGATCAACAACGCCCTGGGCCAGTGCCTGCTGGCGAAGAAAATGGGCAAGCACCGGGTCATTGCCGAAACCGGTGCCGGCCAGCACGGGGTGGCCACTGCCACGGTGGCAGCCCTCATGGGCATGGAATGTGAAGTGTACATGGGCAAGGAGGACACCATCCGCCAGGCCCTGAACGTGTACCGGATGGAACTGCTGGGGGCCAAGGTGGTGCCTGTGACCACCGGCACCGGTACCCTGAAGGACGCCGTCAGCGAAGCCATGCGGGATTGGGCCACGAACGTGGAGGACACGTTCTATGTGCTGGGGTCCTGCATGGGGCCGCATCCGTACCCCACCATCGTCCGGGACTTCCAGAAGGTCATCGGCGAAGAAGTGAAGGCCCAGATGCTGGAAAAGGAAGGCAAACTGCCCGATGTGGTCATGGCCTGCGTGGGCGGCGGCAGCAACGCCATCGGCCTGTTCTATGACTTCATAAAGGACAAGGACGTGCAGCTCATCGGCGTGGAAGCCGCCGGCCGGGGCGTGAACACCGCCCAGACCGCTGCCACCATCGCCCGGGGCAAACCGGGCATCTTCCACGGTATGGAATCCTACTTCCTGCAGGATGAAGATGGGCAGATCGCGCCTGTGTACTCCATCTCCGCCGGGCTGGATTATCCGGGCATCGGGCCGGAACATGCCAACCTGTACGATACGGGCCGTGCCCAGTACGTGCCCATCACCGACGACGAATCCGTAGCTGCTTTCGAATACCTGTCCCGCACGGAAGGCATCATCCCGGCCATCGAAAGCGCCCACGCCGTTGCCTACGCTATGAAACTGGCACCCACGATGCCCAAGGACAAGATCATCGTCGTGAACCTGTCCGGCCGGGGCGATAAGGATGTGGCTGCCATTGCCAGATATAAGGGGGTCGATCTCCATGACTAGAATCACGGATGCATTCAAAAAACAGGGAAAACTCTTCATTCCTTTCATTACGGCCGGGGATCCCGACCTGGAAACCACGGAAAAACTGATTTACGCCATGGAGGAAGCGGGCGCCGGACTCATTGAAATCGGCATCCCGTTCTCCGACCCCACGGCGGAAGGTCCGGTGATCCTGGAAGCGGATACCCGGGCCCTGGCGGCCGGCACCAAGATCAAGGGCATCTTCGAGATGCTGGCCCGGGTGCGCCAGAAGACCCAGATCCCCATGGTGTTTTTGACCTACGTGAACCCCATCTTTACCTACGGCCGGGACAAATTCTTCAAGCAGTGCCAGGAAGTGAAGATGGACGGGGTGATCGTGCCCGATGTGCCCTATGAGGAAAAGCCCACCATCGCGCCCTATGCAGAGAAATACGGGGTGGAGATCATCTCCATGATCGCCCCCACGTCCCACCAGCGGATCCAGATGATCGCGAAGGAAGCCCAGGGGTACATCTACCTGGTGTCCTCCCTGGGGGTCACCGGGGTGCGGAAACAGATCACCACGAACCTGGCGGACATCGTGAAGAAGATCCGGGAAGTGTCCGACAAACCCATCGCCGTGGGCTTCGGCATCTCCACGCCGGAACAGGCGAAAGAGATGGCGGAAATCAGCGACGGGGCCATCGTGGGCAGCGCCATCGTGAAGCTGTGTGCCCAGTACGGCAAAGACTGCGTGGAGCCGGTGAAGGAATACGTAAAGAAGATGGCGGACGCGGTGGCGGAAGCGAAGTAAAAAGGTCGCGGGTCGTGAGCCGAGAGTCACCAACTATCGGGTGTGAGACCCCCTACCCGCCAGGCGGGTCCTTTCCCCCTTTCAAGGGGACACAAAAAGGAGTTGTGAAATTTTTTCACAGCTCCTTTTTTCATTTTTCTTTCGCTCTTTTTACGGTATAATAAATATATAAACACTTTTTGACTCAACTCTGTAACCCTGCAAAAGGAGAAGGCTATGGTACGGAAATACAAGGCTTGGATCGCCGGGGCGGTGGCGCTGCTGGCTGTGGTGGTGGGCCTGGCGTTCGCCCTGCGGCCAAAACCCCAGACGGTGGCTGATGGCAGCGGCAAGCTCCACGGCAAACGGAATATCCTGATCATGGGGGTGGACAAGCGCAGCGGCGACGTGGGCCGTTCGGACACCCTGATGGTGGCCATGGTGGACCCGGGCAAGGACAAGGTCTCCCTGCTGTCGGTGCCCCGGGACACCCTGGTCTCCATTCCCGGCCACGGCTGGGACAAGGTGAACCATGCCTATGCCTACGGGGGCCATCAATTGAGCCAGAAGACCCTGGAGAACTTCCTGGGCATCCAGATCAACAACTATGTGCTGGTGGATTTCCAGGGCTTCGTGAAGCTGGTGGACGCCATCGGCGGAGTGGACATCGACGTGGACAAGGACATGCAGTACACGGATCCCTACGACGGGGAAACGGGCCTGGTGATCAATCTCCACGCCGGGCGGCAGCATATGGACGGCACCACGGCCATCCAGTATGTGCGGTACCGGGATGAGGAAGGGGACATCGGCCGGGTGAAGCGGCAGCAGAAGTTCCTGAAGGCCGTGTTCCAGAAACTGTCCTCCACGAACCTGGTGACCCGGGCGCCGGAAATCGCCCGGACCCTGTACCAGAGCATCGATACGGATCTTTCGGTGACGGACCTGGCCAGCCTGCTCCTGACCTTTGCCAAAAATGCCTCCGGGGATGCCCGGCTGGAAACGGAAATGGTCCAGGGCAGCCCGGCCTACCTGGATGACATCAGCTACTGGATCCCCGACATGGAAGCCCTGGGCCGGCAGGTGGCCCGGCTGCAGGGCGTGCAGGTGGGCAGCGGCTACACCCTGGCGGCCAAACAGGCCAAGGAGAAGTATGACAAGCTGCTGGGCGTGAACAGTACGGCGGATACCAGCAAAGTCAAGGAAATCAGGATCAATAACGACCAGCTGAAGAAATCCGTGGAACAATCCCGGAAACTGGACCTGAAACGGAAATCCGGCACGACCGGAAGCGGCGCGGACAGCAGCGGACAGACAGGTACTTCGTCCCTGCCACCGGCGCCCAAACAGAAACCCCTGCAGGTCTCCATCGTGAACTGCAGCGGCAATCCCCAGAGCGGGGCCCAGGCCGCAGCGGACGCCCGCAGCGTAGGCTTTGCGGTGCTCAGCATCACCACGGGCAACCCCATGGACCAGACCCAGGTGCTGATCAACGCCGGCAGCAGCCGGGCCGAAGAACGGGTGGGCAGCCTGCCGTTCAACTACAGCCTGCTGCGGGGCGCCGTGAACCCGGGCAGCGGAGATGTGGTGATCTATGTGGGGAGGGATTATGGTAAATAGTGATTAGTGATTAGTGATTAGTGGGTAGTGGCTGGTGAAGGTAAAAATTTGCCTTTGGCAAATTTTATGGATGATAATTTTTGGGCCGGGAAGGGTCCACCGGGCGACACGGCTTCGCCGGTCTTGGTGGACCCCTACGGCAGTCCTGACCATTAGACGATGTGTATCCGTAGGGGCTTACCAAGGGTCCCGCAGGGATCCCGCCCGGTAAGCCCGTCCCCGGTCTCCCGGAGGGCTTTGTATCCCTAGTTTATCAATATGAAATAAAAAGATAAATAAAAAAATAATGAAAAAACTGAATGTTCTCTTGCATATTGTATACAAGAGTGCTATAATGCAACTGTAAGTTGAAGTTGCCCCTCATTTGGCCCTTGTTTTTCAAGGGCTTTTTTTTTTATGCTTTTTGGCCGATGCTTAGAAGTTATGAGGGTTCCTGTTCTTCCATTGTGTGGTGGGGGTGTAAAAAACGTAGACAGGCCGGGGACGGGCGCACCGGGCGATATTTTGCCTGCGGCAAAAATCTTGGTGCGCCCCTACGGCGTCAGTTGACAAAAAACCGTTACAGGCCTACAATTAAAACCATAACTTATGTATACAAAATGCGAGAGGTGTCTCGCAGTGCAGGAAAGTAGGATGGTAGTTCATGAATATCGATATCCATACTCGGTTCATCACCCTGCTGGGTGATCCCCTGGCCCAGTCCTTTGCGGCCCGGATGCAGAACCGGGGCTACGAAGCGGCCGGGTTGAACCTGGTGTACTTCTACACCGTCACCGGCCAGGAACATCTGGGCGACATTGTAAACGGGCTGCGGTACATGCCCTTTGCCGGGTTCGCCGTCACGAAGCCCAACAAGGTGAAGGTGCTGGAATACCTGGACGAACTGGATCCCCTGTGTCAGAAGATGGGCTCCAGCAACACGGTGGTGAAGCTGTCGGACGGCCGGCTGAAAGGCTACAACACCGACGGGGTGGGGTTCTACACCGCCCTGACGGAAGCGGGCATTGACGTGACGAAGGAAAAATTCTTCTGCTTCGGCTCGGGCGGCGCCGGCCGGGCCATGTGCTCGGTGCTGGCTTACCACGGGGCCCCGAAGATCTATATCACGGACCTGTTCCCGGAAAGCGCCCGGAGCCTGGTGGACGACATCAACCGGAATTTCGCCCCGGTGGCGGAAATGGTGCCGTACCAGGACTTCACCAAAGTGGGGGAGGCCACGGTGGTGCTGAACGCCAGTGGCGTGGGCATGGGCAAGAGCATCGGTGAGACGCCCCTGCTTCCGGAATACATCCGGAAAGACCAGTTCTATTTCGACGCCTGTTACAATCCGGCCCGCACCCGGTTCCTGCAGAATGCGGAGCAGGCGGGCTGCCGGGTGCTGAACGGACTCACCATGAGCCTGTACCAGGGTACGGCCCAGATCGAACTGTGGACGGGGCACAAGGCCCCTGTAGAAGCCATGCGGCAGGAACTGCTCCAGATCCTGGCCAAGAAGGAAGCAAAGTAGCAAAGGAGAAGTATCATGGAGAACAAGAAGGAAAGCAGCAAAGCAGCTCAACAATCGAATTTCATCGCTCTGATCCACTGGCTGGATCTGCACCTGGAAGAGACGTTCCTGGTGGTGATGCTGGTCCTGATCGCCTGCGTCACCATGCTTCAGGTCATTGTCCGGAAAATCCCCGGCGTGGCGTCCCTGACCTGGGCGGAAGAATTCTGCCGGTTCCTGTGGATCTGGAGCGTTTTTCTGTCTCTGCCCTATACCATCCGCACGGACAGCATGCTGCGGGTGGGGGTGCTGAAGAACCTGTTGCCGGAGAGCTTACGGAAGGTACTGAACCTGGTGGTGGATGCCATGACCCTGGGGTGCATGGCCGTGCTGGGACTGTTTTCCTGGCAGGTGGTGGGGACCATCCAGGAAAGTCATGAAATCTCGCCGGCCATGCAATGGCCCATTGCCTTTGTGTACAGTTTCATGCTCATTGGATTCGTCCTGGCCGCTCTGCGGGCCGTACAGCAGCTGTGGTTCCACGTGCAGCATCTGCAGGAAAAGGAACTGTCCACCATGGAACAGACCTTCCAGGAGGCGGAAGCCGAAGCGGCTCTGGCCCGGGGAGGGGATGACTGATGTCTGCGGTACTGATTTTTTCTGTATTCCTGCTGGCCATTGCCATTTCTCTGCCCATTGGCATCAGTATGATCCTGGGGGCTACGGCACCCATCGCCCTGCTGCACCAGGGGGGAACCATGGGGCAGCTGCTGCATAACGCATTTTCCGGGGCCAATTCGACCCCGATCCTGGCCGTGCCGCTGTTCATCCTGGGCGGTGTGATCATGGCCAAGGGTGGCATTTCCCGGAAGCTGTTTGACTTCTTTGCGTTTTTTGCAGGCCGGTTCACCGGCGGGCTGCCCTGTGCCGTGATCCTGACCTGTCTGTTCTATGGAGCCATTTCAGGTTCCGGACCGGCCACCACGGCGGCGGTAGGGGCTATGTGCGTCCCGTTCCTGACGGAACTGGGCTATGACAGGACCTGGAGCGCCGGGCTGGTGGCCGTGGCTGGGGGCCTGGGCGTCATCATCCCGCCGTCCATTCCCTTCGTGCTGTATTCCCTGGCCACCGGGGTCTCCACCGGCAAACTGTTTTTGGCCGGGATCCTGCCAGGCATCCTGGTGGGGCTGGCCCTCATGGCCTATGCAGTGATCTACTGCCTGCGCAAGGGTGAAGACAAGGCCAGGGTGCAGGAGCGGATGGACGAACTGTCCCGGATGGGTTTCCTGCAGCTGTTCAAGGAAAGCAGCTGGGCCCTGCTGTGCCCGGTCATCGTGCTGGGAGGCATTTACACCGGGTTCACCACACCTACGGAAGCGGCGGCGGTTTCTGTGTTCTATGCCCTGCTGGTTTCCCTGTTCCTGTACCATACCATGACGGTCCGGGATATCCTGCCCCTTTTGCGGGAATCCGTCCACACCTATGGGGGCCTGGCCTTTGTACTGGCCTTTGCCACGGCCTTCGGACGGGTGCTGTCCATGACCCGGGCGACCCGGGTGGTGGAAAGCTTTATCCTGGGGAATTTCACCTCGGGCATCGCTGTACTGACAGTATTGGTTGTGTTCTTCCTGCTGCTGGGTATGGTGATGGATACGGGACCGGCCATCATCATCCTGGTGCCGGTGCTGCTGCCCGCCTGCAAGAAGTTGGGCATCAACCCGGTACACCTGGGCGTGGTACTGGTGAGCTGCCTGTCCATCGGTCTGGCCACGCCGCCCTTCGGCCTGGATCTGTTCGTGGCCGGGAACATTGCGGAAAAACAGCCCATGAGCGTGGCAAAAAAATCCGTCCCCTTCCTGTGTGCGTTCCTGGTGGCGCTGGTGGCGATCACGTATATCCCCCGGCTGTCCACCTGGCTGCCCAGCCTGTGGTAAGGAAAATGGCATACAAAGGAGAACGGGACGATGCATAGCAAACTGAAGAAAATCATGATGGCCTGCGTGACGGGTCTTTTGGTACTGGGCCTCAGCGGCTGCGGCAGCGAGAAGGCACAGAAACAGGAACCGGCCAAAGGGCCCTACGCTGACCTGCCCCAGGTGACCCTGGTGGGGGGCGACTCCTCCGGGAAGGGGTCCGTGGGCCAGCGGTTCGGGGAACTGGTGGCCCAAAAAGTGGCGAATAAGACCGAGGGCCGCCTGAAAATCGATTACCATCCCAACGCCGAACTGGGCGGGGATGAAGACCTGCTGCGCCAGCTGCGGGCCAACGACATCCAGCTGGTGGTGGGGCAGATGGCGCCGGTGACAGCGTTCGTGCCGGAAGGCGCCGTATTCGACCTGCCCATGGTGTTCACGCCCTACGACGGCAAGACCATCGACCGGGTGCTGAACGGGGACGGGCCGTTCCGGACGAAGCTGGCCGCCGCCTACGACCGGGCCGGGCTCCACTATCTGGGGACGTTGCAGAACGGTACGTACCGGCTCATGACGTCCAACAAACCCGTGCGGACCCTGGAGGATTTCAAGGGCATCAAGATCCGCACCATGAGCAACAAGAACCATATGGCCTTCTGGTCGGTGATGGGGGCCAATCCCACGCCCCTGGCCTGGCCGGAACTGTACTTCTCCCTCCAGAGCGGCATCGTGGAGGCCGAGGAAAATGCGGCGGACAGCATCGTTTCCGCCAACTTCAACGAAGTGCAGAAATACGTGGCCGAGACCAACGTCATCCTGTACGCCAACGAGCTGGTGGTGAACAAAAAGGCCTTCGACGCCCTGCCGGAAGCGTACCAGAAGGTGCTGGAGGAATCCGTGCAGGAAGCCATGAACGAACTGGCACCTACCCTGGTGCAGGTGGACAAGGACAGCAAGGCCAAACTGCAGCAGAAGGGCATGACGCTCATCACCTACCCGCCGGAGTTTTATAAGGAAGTACGGACCCAGCCGGGCGTGATCAAGCTGTACCAGCAGATCGACCAGCAGACAAACGGGCTGGGGACGCTATTGATGCAAGAATTGAAAAAGAACGCGTGAAAAAGGGGCTGTGAATGATCACAGCCCCTTTCGTCATACGTCGGTCTGGAGGTTTTTATACCAATGGAAATATCTCCGCCAGCAATCTGGCCGGCAATTGACCCGGTGCCGACGCCGGACCAGCGGTCCCGAAACTGACGGCGCTGCCGAACCGTTCGCCGCAGATCCGGCTGATGGCCCCCAGGGGTCCCATACTCATGGTGATCACCGGCGTTTCCGGATGTTCCCGTTTCATGGTGAGCGTGGCCTCCAGCAGGGTCAGTACATCTTCTTCCTTCTGGGGCATCACCGCATATTTGGCCAGGTCGCAGCCCAGCCGCTGCATGGTGCACAGGGTGTCGACGATTTCTTCTTTGGCCGGTGTTTTATGGAAGTCGTGGCAGGAACCGACCACTTTGACTCCATTTTCGTGGGCGCAGGGAACCAGTTCTTCTACGGCCTTCAACCCTCTGGACAGTTCCACATCCACCAGGTCGATGGCGTGGCTCTGGATGGCTTCTTCCAGCAGGCGCACATAGTCCTCGGTGGAAATTTCCAGATTTCCCCCTTCCACGGACGTGCGGATGGTGAACAAAAGGGGCAGCTGGGGAACAGCCTCCCGGAACAGGGCCAGAGGCGCCATCCAGGAACTGGCTTCCCGGATGGCGGCATAGCAGTCGGCCCGCCACTCGATCAGGTCGCAGGGCCCCTCCTGCAGGGCTTCCAGGGCCTTTTCCAGCCCGGACAGATCCGGCGCGGTCAAAGGGATGGCGATTTTGGGATGGCCTTCACCGAAGGTCACATTTTTTACGGTAACGGTTTGGGACATGGTAAGACTCCTTTTCTCTACTAGCAAAAAGTATACGGCAGGGACAGCAAAAGTGTCAATCCGGGCCCCGTTTCCGTGAACAGAGAGACACGGGAAAAAGAATTTCATTTCAGAGTACTTCCCTGATGATATACTGCCCAAATATTCGATAAATTCAAAAATCCATGATATAATGAATCCACGAAGACAATGGGCCCCGGGCCCAATTCCAAAGGAAAGAAGGAGTGTAACCATGCCGGATCCATCCCCGAAGAAACGCAAGATGCTCAGTTCCTATTCCATTGTATTTCTGTTCCTGATCTTTACTGCCCTTTTGACCTGGTTCGTACCTCAGTCCGTGGTGGTCAATGACCACGGCACCAAGAAAATCGTCTACGATGCCATCATGGTCAAGGGCAAGGTGCTGGCGGGCCAGGGCCTGCAGCCCATGGGGCTGTGGGACATCATCATGGCTCCGGCCAAAGGATTCGTGAAGGCGGCCCAGCTCTGTTTTGCTCTGCTTATGGCCGGCGCATTCCTGCACCTGCTGAATTATGTGGGGGCCATGCGGGCCGGTATCGGCTGGCTGCTGAAACGGTTCACGGGCAAAACCCTGATTGTGGTCCTGACGTTCGTGGCGGCCCTGTTCGGTGCTGTGTATGGCCTGTGGGAAGAGATCCCGGCCTACTCCATGGCTGTAGTGCCCCTGTTCGTACTGGCCGGGTATGACGTGGTCACCGGCATCGGGGTGCTGACGGTGGGCGCTACGGCAGGCAACATGGCCAGTGTGGTGAATCCATTCTCCCTGGGGGCGGCTGTGGGAGCCATCGGCAATGAAAGCCTGTCCCTGGGCAGTGGCATCGTACTGCGGCTGGTACTGTTCGTGGTGCTGTACCTGGTGGCGCTGGTGTATGTGCTGCAGTATGCAGCCCGGGTGAAGAAGGACCCCACAAAATCCATCGTGTACGGGCTTCCGGTAAACACCCTGGTGGAAGAAAAGCAGGAAGAAGTGGAGATCACATCCCGGCAGGCCTGGTCCATCGCACTGCTGGTGATCATCATACTGGCCATGATCTGCGGGTATATGCCCTGGGACTCCTTTAAGTTTGCGGACGGGACCACGGCCAAGACCCTGGTGAATCTGCCGTTTACCACTCTGGCCAAGGTGCCGGTGCTGGGTAACCTGCTGGGAGCCGGGCATTATACCCAGTTCGGTGACTGGTATTTCGAGGAATTCTCCTTCGTGTTCCTGGCCGGTGCCCTGCTGCTGGGCATCATTAACAAAATCCCGGAAGCCACGTTCATCAAGGAATTTATCGCCGGAGCCCGGGACCTTTTGAGTGTGGTGCTGGTCCTGGCCATTGCCAACGGAATTTCCGTGATCATGGGCAGCAAGACGGCGGGCATGTCCGTCACGTTCGTGTACTGGATCCAGAACGCCCTGCAGGGGGTGCCTTCCTGGGCCTTCTCCCTGGCGGTCATCGCCTCCTACGTGGCCATCGGGTTCTTCATGCAGTCCACCAGCGGCGTAGCCGGCATCACCATGCCCATCCTGGGCGCTGTGGCCTATGCCCTGTATGAAACGGCACCCATCGGACCGGTGGGCGGCCAGGTGCTGCTGATTGCCAGCTTCACCATCGGGCTGAACTTCACCAGTTCCCTGTATCCCAGTGCCACGAACATGGGGACCCTGGAACTGTACAAGGTACCCTACGATATTTACCTGAAATTCATCCTGAAAGGGTCCCTGCTGCTGATCATCGCCGGTGCCATCATCGTGTCCGTGGCGCCCATGCTGGGAATTGTATAAAAACCTCCAGAGCTGGGAACGGACGTCGTACATTTGATATAATACCGATACTGTAGGGGTCGATCGGCGTGATCGACCCGCGTAAGCAGGGCCCTACGCATAACAGGCCTGGGACGGGCGCACCGGGTGATATTTTGCCTGCCCTGCACACTTCGGTCGAAGTCTACGTTTCTTGGCGGGCGCACCGGGCGGGATCGCTCCGCGACCCTTGGTGCGCCCCTACGGAGTATACGGAGTATAATCGATTGTCCGCTGCTGCACCGTAGGGGCTTACCAAGACCGGCGTAAGCCGTGTCGCCCGGTAAGCCCATCCCTGGCCTGATGTTTTTATTTCATTAAAAAATTGCCATGGGCGATTTTTTCCATCGGCCCGTGGCCCGTGATCGGGGTGTGAAAATTTTTTTCACACCCCTTTCTCTTTCTTCTTTCTCCAAACTAGTGTAAAATAGTCTGGATACGGTATTTTCTACGATAATTGGAGGAACCTGCATGAAAAAGAAGTATTGGCTGGGCTTTTGGGCCGCTGCCATTTTTTTGCTGTTTTTTATGAATTCGTCCCTGCCCCTGACGGACAGCGTGGAAGGGAACTATGCCCTGACGGCCAAGGAAATGGTCCTGAGCGGCGACTGGCTGTCGCCCCAGATCTACGGCCGCTACTGGTACGATAAGCCGGTGTTCGCCTACTGGATGATTGCCCTGGGCTTCAAACTGTTCGGCTTTACGGAATTCGGCGCCCGGTTCTTTCCCTCCCTGTTCGGGCTGGGAGGCCTGTGGCTCACGGTGAAGGCCGGCAAGAAGCTGTACGGGGAGGAAGTGGGCTTCCTCAGCGGTGTGCTGCTGCTCATGACGCTGCAGTTCTTCACCATTTCCAAGAGTGTGCTCACGGACGGCATGCTGTTCCTGTTCATGGACGGAGCGCTGCTGTGCTTCTACCTGGGTTACAGCACGAAGGAGAAGAACTGGTATTACGGGACCTACCTGCTGGCCGGCCTGGCCACGCTGACCAAGGGCCCCATCGGCTTTTTGATGCCCGGATTCATCATCACCCTGTTCCTGCTGTACCAGAAGGACTGGAAATGCCTGAAAAGCGCCCATCTGGCCACGGGCATCCCGCTGTTCCTGCTGGTGGCCCTGCCCTGGTACATCGCCATGGCAAAGGTCCATCCGGACTTTCTGGGCAGCTTCCTGGGCACCCAGAACGTGCTGCGGGCCACGGTGTCGGAACACCCCCGGGATAACGTGATCTGGTACTATACGGCGGTGAACATCCTGAACGCCTATGCCTGGGTGGGTTTCATTCCGCCCATGCTGTGGAACCTGGTGCGGAAGAACGGCCAGTGGAAGTACCCGGCGCCCCGGGAAGCCTTCCTGCTGCTGTGGATGGCGGCCATCTTCGTGTTCTTCCAGTGCATGGCCACGAAGTATATTACCTACACCTACCCGCTGCTGCTGCCCCTGTGCGTGCTCACGGCGGATTACATCTGGAAGAAGGGGCAGAAGCTGGAACTGAAGTGGATGCTGCTGGGGAACATCCTGTTCTACGGCGCCCTGACCGTGGCGGCCTGGAAACTGCCCAAACTGGCTCCCAAGGTGTTCGCCCATCCCCTGAACGTGTTCTACTTCATGCTGATCTACACCCTGTGCATGTGTGTGCTGGCTCTGCACAAATACAAGGGCAAGAGCACCCAGGAGGTGCTGTCTACGGTGGTGCTGCTCACCATCGCCTTCCACTGCTGCAGCCTGGATCTTCTGGCCCAGCCCCTCATGTATGATGTGACCGGGAAGACGGCGGCGAAATTCGTCAACGCCATGGTGCCGGCGGATGTGCCCATCTACATCCGGGGTGGCGGCTATCCCACATCCGCCGTGTTCTACACCGGACGGGAGATGGTGATGCTGGTGCCGGATGCGGAGGCCGATGCCTTCCAGCCCCGGCAGGACAGCTGGTCGGCCAAGAACATCATGCCCTGGACCACCTATGGCAAGGTGAAGGACCAGCCGGGCAAGGCCGTGGTGCTGGTGGATACCCATACGAAGAAACTGACCACGAAACTGGAAGAAGACTGGCCGGCCACCTGGAAGCGGATCAAGCTGCCGGGGCAGTGGATGGTCATGATCAAGGAGCGGTAATATGGAAGAGGAACAATTGCAGGCATATCTGGAAAAACAGGATTTCATCGGGTTCCAGGTCCATGAGGCGGAACTGGAACAGCCGGAGGGCACGGCCCGGTATTTCCAGCTGCTGGACTATGTGGGCCGTCATCCCCAGTGGGCGAAGAAATTCTGCAGCCGCTGGGGGCTGTCCTTCCATGAGGACTGTGGGAAGTACCTGTGGGAGAACTCGGGCGCTGTGGATTTCGTGAAGAAACTGGGGGCGGCATTCCCGTTCCTGTTCTATCTGGCGGAGAAGGAAGGGGAGACCCTGAAGCTCCTGGTGATGCTCACCTGCCGCAGCGATAAGCTGGAGGGGGACAACCTTTCCCTGGACCGGGACAAGTTCAATGCCTATCTGAAACAGCAGCTGAAAGGGCTGCTGCTCATGAGCGAAAAAACGGGCCTGAGCCCGGAGAATGCCCAGAGCCTGCTGCAGGGCGTCTACGAGTATTTCGGACTTACTGACTGACCAGTCAAATTCACAAATGATTCAAGATTTTGCCCTTCCTTTGACACAGGATATGGCTATACTAATAATCGTAACAGGGATTACCCCTCCTTGTTACATCTTCCCCATCAAATCATCATAAACAACTTCCTTTCAAGGAAAAGGCCTTCTGCTTCCCCAGCAGAAGGCCTTTTCCGTTCCCTGTTTTTATATTTTTAGCCAGCGAAGCTGGCATCCTTCAGCCACTGACCACTGACCACTGACAAAAAATGCGCTGTGAAAATTTTTCACAGCGCATTTTTTATCTCGTCACCCCATGCTTTCGCGCGAATTCCAGAAACGTATGGATGGTTTCGAAGGAAATGGAGTTCTTCAGCCACAGCATCTCGATCTCGTAGAACAGGGGCGGATCCAGGGAGATGGCCA
>Ga0256406_1002961_pt1 | contig 22391 bp, 31 predicted proteins | sample RumenRJG_03DNA_FD_185986 | JGI IMG/M metagenome (GOLD analysis project Ga0256406, IMG submission 185986) | Bovine rumen microbial communities from Lethbridge, Alberta, Canada - RJG_03 | ecosystem: Host-associated > Mammals > Digestive system > Stomach > Rumen | place: Canada: Alberta | collected... | reverse complement strand
CCACCCGAATCATTTCCAGCTGATAATCAGCGAGTCCGGGCTTATTTTGAATAACCGGTCTTTCTTTACACGCACTTTATAGCCCTGCTCCTTATAATGCTTGCAAATTGTGTCAGTAAGAGAAACCTTTCCGTCTATAAGCATTCCTTTATACAGGTAATTTCCGTATCTTTCATTCTTTGTAACATCCGAATTATCTCTGAAGTATTTATAAACAGCCTCCATTGCATCCATACAACAGATGCACCAGGTATCAATTCTGCCCTCTCCGTCTTCAGCTGCTTTTCTGATTCCCTTATCGATTTCTTCAATGACCGGTTTTGCGATTTCCTGCAATGCTTTGTCTGTAATGACCGGAGCGTCGGCCCGATATGCTTTGTATTCCTTAACCAGCTTTTTATATCGTATCTTCTCCTGCGTTGTTTCGTCTTTTGCAGCCTGTTTTGACTGTATCATTATAGCGTGTGTCTGTTCCATTGCATTCATAAGTTTTCTCCTTTATCATCTCAATACCAATAAGGCTGGAATATAGTTTCAGCGCATTAGTCAACTGCACCCCGACTAAAGTCTGGGGCTAGTGGGGTGTGGCTCAAATACTTAAGATACATGATCACATACCACAACTTATCCAGATACAGCAGACTCGCCAGATACCCCGCAGGATATTAAGTGTTGGTCCGCCAGTTAGAGGACGGTTAAGCTGGTGAGTTGCCAAACCAGCTGATATGTTATGCTCAAGCGTCAGGCATCATCTGAAGTCCGAGTCTGAGTATGTTTATCGCTGCGTTTACGTCCCGCAGGTTATGGGTGCCGCATTCAGGACAGTCCCATTCACGCTCCTTTACTCCATTATAGTAAACAGTGCATCTGGTAATCCCGTGGCAAGGCATACTTTCATTATGATCTCATCCCTGCTTTTTTCTCCGAGATTCCTTATATTTCTGAGTCCGCCGTTTTTCATGGTATAGGCAAGGATATCCTGTATAGTCCTTATCCCTCTCCTTCTTAATGCATTTTCGGAACGTACTGAAAGCTCCAGATCTGAGATGTCTGATGATACCGGGAGACGTCCGTCGGTAAGGCCTAATTCTTCTGCTCTTCTTTCAGCGTCAGTCTCCTCCTGTTTTATCTGTGCCTCGAGACGGTCCAGCCTCTCTTTTCTGCTGCGGAGATTCTCTTCTTTCTGCTTCAGGCGGCATCCTTCAAGTCCGTAGACAAAGAGGTTCTTTCTTGACGGATGCCTCAGCTTTCTTATTGCCTTGACTTCCTTTTCACGGGCTCCGTTTCTTGTGATGCCGAATTTCTGCCCTGCTTCTTCAAGCGTAAGGCAATCCACATAGCGGAGTCTTATAATCTCCTGCTCATCAGAAGTCAGCATTTTTAAGGCTTCATCAAGGCCTGCCTGCTGGTCGCCACTTATCGGGATGGTCATGACATTTTCAAGCTCTTTTTCTTTTTCTTCCGGGCCTGCTCCGCTTAGGAATATATCCTCGAGCAGGTTATAAGGCCAGACTGCTATCGGGAGTCCCGCTCCGCCTGTGGTATTTATGTTTGAGTGCCTTTTCAGATCCGTGACCTTTATCCCCCTGCAGCATCTTTCAGTCACACTCTTTACTATACTGTTCCTGGTCTCTACTTCGTAAGGCAGATCAGTCTCTTCATAGCGACCGAGCAGATAGTCTGTGGTACAGCCGAGCGTATCAGCTAACTTTATGAGTTTGTCTGACGGGATATCCACTCTGTTGTCTATATATGACCTCAGCGTGCTTTCCTTTATCCCGGAAGCTTCTGAAAGCATGGAACAACTGTATCCTGAAGCCGTACATATTTTCATGAAATTCTTCTTGTTGAGCATCTTCTTTTCTCCTCCGGTGTATATCCTACTTCAAGCCTCATCTGCAGGGCAGAGAGCATCCTTATGAGAGCGCTTATCTTCGGTTCTTTAGCCCCGGTAAGCCACTGCTGTACCTGATGTTCTTTATAGCCTGTTTTCTGTGCGAGCCAGGCAGCATCTTTTCCCTGCCGCGAGAGTTCCATCTTTATATCTCCCCTGATATCGCAGTACTTCATAGGCTTGCGACCTCAGCGGGTTCAGCAGCAGCCGTTTCTGCTTTTCTCTTGCCTCTTCTCTGCGTTTTCTGTACGAATACCCCCGCATCCCTGCATTTCCCTGCAAGACACGGCCTCCTGTGCCCTGTCATGCCGATATAATTACAGTATGTGTTTATCGTACTCCTGCTGCCGCGGGTAACGGTGTCTATCGAAGAACCGCCCAGGTAGATACATTTTGAACAGAAGCTTTCACGCGTCTTCTTGATATCAGATTCAGATCTGTTCCTTATATATGTCAGTTCATCTTCTGTCAGTTCCCTTGGTATCAGCAGTACCTGCTTTTCTATCTCTTGTGCCATAGTGTTCGATTCCTTTTTGACTGTTTTTGTGTTACGGGGAAGATATGGAAGATTTATGTACCTGATTTTTTCATATATGGGAAAAATAGCTGATTCGGCCTATGCGTTATCGGGCTGAAGCTTCGGCTATCCGCAAAAAGTGGTTGAAATCCTCTCTCACAGGATCTTTGTTATTTTAATCTAATTTTGTCAACCAATGCGATCCATATTAAAAACGGAATGATCTCCATACCTATGAGCCACGAGTTTGCAAAAACTCATGATATTAAGAGTATCCAGATCCCATTTCCGGAACGTCTGGCTGACAGGAAAATTAAGGAAGTCCGTGTCCTTCCGAATTACGATGGCACTTATTTTAAGATTCAGTATTGCTATGAAACAACCACCAAAGAACCGGCATCCAATAATGGCATCATGGGAATTGACATCGGTGTAGATAATCTGGCTTCCTGTATAACCGATAACGGGACCTCGTTTCTTATGGACGGGCGTAAATTAAAATGGGTATTTAAGATTTTAGGTGGTTTCTGTAAGAAAAAAGGGGTATGTAAGAAAAAAAATAAGGACTTCAGCTTATTTACTGAAATCCTTCAGGAGCTCCCCGAGTAGGGCTCGAACCCTTGCAAACGGGTGTTCAAGCCCTGCTGTAATCGGGTTTTGTTAAGTTGTCGTGTGCCACTTGAGTGACACTACCGGCTAAATTTTTCCTTATACCATGCTTCGGTTGCCAGAGATAAAATATACTCTGACACCGACATGCTTTTCTTTGCAGCCATCTCCTGAACCTGCTTTTTTTGTTCAGGAGATACTCTGATCTGTAATGTTTCTGTCTTCATGACTTATCCTTCTTTTTAATAATTTGCGTCAATACTTTCTATGGCGTATTCTCCATCATAATCTTCAAGTGGGCCATCAAAATCAATATCTTCGAAATTTGCAGTGCCTTTTTGATTTCCTTTTTCGTCGTATATCGGTGCACACAAATCATTACCGTCGTAATTAATATCGCCTATCCGAAGATCGTAATGTCTTTCGATCTCATGCCAGCGGTTTTCAAACTCTGCCGGACTGTAGCCATCGTGTTCTTCCTTGTACTTGTCCCATTCTTCCGATAGAGCTAATATTGTGTTTTTGTCTTCAGATGTAATTTCTATTGGCGCTCCTGAATTGTTATCCCAAGCACTAACTTTACCATCTTCCACGGTAATATAACAGTCTATAAATTTGCTCATTTTTTGTCCTCCTTACGTTTAAGGTTTCTTTGTTTGTTGTTGATTTTATTATACTTTTGTAGTTACATTTGTCAATACATAAAATATAAAAATATTCGGCTATCCGAAATAAGTGGTTGAAATCCTCTCTCACAGGATCTTTGTTATAACAGATATGGAGTATCTGCAATTTATGTTTTCTCATATATGGAAATTCTGACTGTCACTTTCCTGTGCTTTTCAGATAATCCGGCATTATAAGAAGCCCGGTCGTTTTTCCTGTATTTTCGTCAAGCCCCAGGAGTTTCCTTACCTTCGGATCTGTCGAGTCGTTTGACGCATTGTATGAATAAAACAGCTCTCTCGCATCTCTTATCGGAATCTCTCCGCCTATCGCAGAAAAATCAAAGTGCGGATAGTGTTCCGCTGTATCGTTTTCATCAGGCATCCCGTGTTCTGAACAGCCTTTGACGAAGAGGATCTTTCCGAGTATCACCGGTTTATTATGCCCATCCACATATTCACCGTATTCGTTTACTGGGATGATGCCGCTGTCGATGTATTCCTCATGGATCTTTTCGAGCATCGAGAAGTAATTGTATATGTCGATGCGTTCCGGCCTGAACACAGGAGACTCCGTATAGTTTGGTTCATCCTTATACTCTTTCAGCACTCTCTCCCAGATCTCGTCGAAATATGGAGACTGCATCAACGTATTCATGATGTACTCATTTCTCTGGGCCTGGCTGTGAGAGCCTGTCGTTGACTGGAGATAGCAATCCACAAGAAATAGATCCGGGCGAGATGCAATGACGCTCCATGCAAGAGTCATCTGAATTTTAAGTCTTACATCCTGTTCAAAATTAGATTTATAAAGGGGCAGATAGTCAGTTATATCTTCTCCTTCTTTTTCGCGTCCGGTCAGCTCAACATATACACTTTCCCTGTGATTCACGATCCTTTTCCAGGTAAAACATTCATCCTGAATTGTAATGAGACTCTTCATTATCTCGTACAGAATCTCTTTCTGAGCATACACTTCGTCACATGCACCATAAAGAACTTTGTTCCGTTCTTTCCTCCTTTTGTTTATAAGTGACATCTCTTTTAATGAGCTTATCGCTGACGGTTTCCCGAATGATCTTTTAAATGCCATATTTTTATACCTCAGCCCGTCGGGCTTTCTTTCCTGTTCTCTATATACTACTCATTATACTTTAATTTAGTTGGCTTTGAAAGAGATCTTTCTTGTGCCTTTTTCATCGCCTTCATACTAGATATGGCAGATTCTGGCTACGCGGTTTTTCATATATGGAAAAAAGTGTTTCCTATATATAAAAAAATACCGGCCCGCCTGTGGACCGGTACTGTTGCCATTTGATCTTATGCAGCTTCTGTCAGACTACCTGACTCTTTCTTCACTGTCAGCTTTTTCCTTATCAGGCATCGTCTTTGCTTTTGCCTGAGCTCCTTTCTGAACATCAGCATTTGCACTTCTGATCCTGTCTGCCAGTCTGTCACTCGAGCGGAGACCTGCGTCAGTCCTTTCATTCTGGATATTTACCGCTCTGTCCTGTCTCTGCTGTGCGATCTCCTGATACCTGCTCCTTGAGTTTTCAGAGAACTCCCTGTATGCGTTTGCTATCTGGGCGAGCGCGGTAAGTTTATCCTGCTGTTCTTCCGTAAGCTTATCAGCCTGTACAGGGGCAGCTTCTTTACCTGTAAACATACTTTTCAACGCCTGTCCGAGATTTTTTCTTGCTGCCTTTCTTACGTTGTTCTTCTCATAATGCTTCTGAAGGCTGTCTCTGTAGTGGTCTACGACCTTTGCCTGAAGCTGTATGATGCCGAAATTTGCTGCATGGTAGTTCTGAAGTACCTTGTCAGCTCTTTCCGGTATGGCTGAGAAAGCCGTCTTTCCCTGCATTATGGCCTTTGTCCCGGCATCCTGTACCATATCTCCCAGTTTGGCAATGCTCTGTGCTGCATTCTCTCCGATCGAGGTGAAACCTTCTTTAAGTTTTGCTGCTGCTTTTTGAGCTGCCTTTGCGATAGGAGAATTCTTTACCTGTGCCTCGAAAAATTTCTTATGCATGTCCTTCTGGGCATCAGCAAGTTCTTCTGTCGTCATTTTTATCTCATCTGATGTTTTTATGACCAGATCGCTGTCTTTCGGGTCCATGCCCAGGGCCTTGGCTTTTATGGCTTTTTCTACCGTCTCTTTGTGGAGATCTTCCAGTCTGTTTTTCAACCTCTGTACTTCTTCTTTTGAGATATTGTACTCGTTTTTTGCTTCAATCCCTTCTCTGTTGGTTTCCTGCTTCTCTTCGGCTTTCATTGCCTTTGCGAGATCTTTCTGGATCTTTCTGTTCGCCCGTCCCTGTGATATGCCGAGGTTTTTTGCCAGCGACTGCATCTCTTTTGACGAGAGAGAACCCTTATTGATGTTTGCGTCATAGAATGACTGCATCACCATCTCTTTCTGTGATTCTCCGATTTCAGGATCCTGCTCTCCTCTTATGCCGTTTGTCTCTCGGATCTTTCTGGCATTTTCGGCAAAATATACTTCCTCTTTTGCTTTCGGGTTCGTCATCCTGTTCTCGGGAGCGACATTCCCCTCAGGGTAGAACTCAAGTCCTGTCACCTTGTCTATGCCGTTGTCATAGGCGATTACAGTCCCCTTGTTCTGTTCGAATGTCCTTAAGCTGTCTTCCGGCACTTTATATTCCGTGGCGAGTTCTGCAAGTCGTTCAGCAAGCTTCCCCGCGGACTGTGACATTGAAACTGCATCTTCTTCTACATCCATGATTATTTTCCTTCCTTTCCTGTAAAATCAAGATTGCTCTCTGTAATACTGTAAAAGATTTGGGAGAAATGCCAAAAAAAATGAGCCCTGGTTATCCCGGAGCTCTAGTGAAAAGAAAAACAGTCTTTATATGGAATCGGGATATGCATCCCGGGACCACCTTATCATGCGAACGGGAGATCGTCCTCAGTATCCTGGATATCAGTGAATCCATCAGACGGTTCTTCCTGTTGCTGCACGGGAGCGTCTGTCTCGTGTTCTTCGCGGTTATAGTCGGACTTCATGGCGACCATATTGAATCTCTTCGGCATGTAGTCCTTTTCGAGCCACTGCCATTTGTATGCCATGAGAGCCAGGTCGTGATAGGTTGCAGGCACTGAGATGCGCGCCACCGGCTTCTCACCCTTCTTTGCGATATATGCGCCTGTGTTCGACCTTTCGGCTGCAAACGCAAGACCCGTGAACATAACCTCAGCCCTGCTTCCCGGAGCAATAGTGAAGTGCCTTGACACGACACCACTGTGCTTTGTCGTGCCTCCACCGATCGGCGATGTATATATGGCTTTCGGGTACTGCTCACCCTCAGCCTGTGCTCTCTGCTTTTCCTTGTAGATCTGCTTCTGAAGAGATTCATTCCTTGCTCTCTCCATAAGCAGTCCGAAGTCTTCTGCGGAAAGATAACAGTCTACTGATGATGTGGCTTTATTATCTGATCCATAGCTCACAAATGAAAAACGGACCTTGTCGATATCAAGTGCCTGACGTACTTTTAAGATAACGCCCTTCCCGTCCATGCGATGGATAACGTCAGGGTCTCTGTTCTCTCTTCTCTGCGTATTCTGATCTGCCATAATGTACTTCCTCCTGGTTTCTGTCCACCCACTTTCGCGGGCGGAAGCTTAAGTCTCTACGGGATCCTGTCCTGTTTCGGTAAAGATATGGCAGATATTGGCATTTCATTTTTTCATATATGGAAAATGATATTATCTGGCGGAATCTTCTCTTCGCCTGTCGGCTATCTTTCTGCTCTTTTCCGCAAGGTCATGCAGTTCTTTCCTTGTTGATATGAGATGAGGATACCTGTCGTCCGGAGCTCTTTCTTCCAGATGCAGATCTTCGACTCTCTGATAGTTTACAAGCTTATCATTGGCGAGAAAATCAAGTTCTGAAAGGCCGAAACTTCTGTCAACGATGACGGCTTTTTCGTTCTCCTTCCTAAGGTCTAACTGTCCCGCCTGCATTTCCGTATAATAGACAAGGATGCTCCAGTCTTCATGGTCGAGCTTCCTGAGTTCGCTCAATGACGGGTCGAGCCTGTTCTTGTTTTTGTCGAACATTCCGAATGTCGTGCAGATATTGCCTGAATTTCCGGCATAACATATGCATCCCAGATAAAGGGCGGGTTCGTTCCGCAGTTTATAAGTGCAGATCACGGCATCCTGTGGATTCTTTTTAAAATGGTTCAACAGTGCCGCACTCTTCTGCAGTTCATCCTGTGTCTGCGTAAGCACATCTAATACATCACAGTACCTTCTGGCGTAAGCGTTGTTCTGTATGAGGAGCCCCAGGTATCTGAACGGCTGCATCCCTCTGTTGTCTGTCTGATCTGTCTGCATAGCATCTTCCTCCAAAAAAAGCACCGCCGTAATGGCAGTGCTTTATGTGTAAGATTTGGGAGATGTCTCAGCAGTCTACATTATATATATCCCTCAGTGTTGACAGTATTGATTCTTCAAGCATCTCAGATAGTTCTTTTTCGGTGTGCTTTGCGACGATCTGTTCTATCGGAGTACCCGTGGTCCCTTTGATAAGGTCAGGGCCTTCCCATGCTCTCAGATATCCTCTGATCACAAAATCGGGCGGCATTTCCGGGAAACAGTTGAGGTATATCTTTTCCACTCTGTCGCTTACCGTCACTTTCTTCCCGCAGATGTTGTATGTAGTCATATATGATTCTCCTTTCCGCATCTATGATACCATATCTATCTTTGCTATAGATATGGCAGTTTAAGTGATCTTATTTTTTCATATATAGAAAACAAAAACGCTCCGCATTTGCGGAACGCCATATACTGTTTTTGCTTTTATCGTGAGAACCTGCTCAGATCTTCAGCTCGTCCGGGGTATACCAGCGATATTTCTGCATGCCCTTATACATTGTCCCTGCTTCGAACGCCGGAAACGGTATTGAAGGCTCTCCGTTAATCTGTACCATAATGGATTCTCTTTTTGAGCCTCCGACCTTTGCGACTGCATCGACTGAATTGCGGAAGGGCTTTGAGTAAGATCTTAAGTATCTTCTTTCAGCTTTATCCAGAATATTTCCCTGTTCATGGTCGAGCCATCTCATCAGCTGTCTGTCGGCATAATCAACGAAGTCGGCATCTTCCTTTATACCGTCAGGCCTCTTTACCCTGATCTCGGATACTTTTGTCTGCTTTATCAGGATGTCGAAGCGGTCGTACAGTACGCCGTTTTCCTTTTCTGTTCTGTTGAACGCGATGTCGAGGTCTTTTAAGTCATACCCCTTCTCCACGATCATCTCCACATTCTTCATCTTTTTCTCCTTTCCCTGATGCCGGAGTCTACACTGTTATCTCCGGTATTTCCTTCTTGTTATATATATGCGGGCTTTCTCCGAATTTCTCAAAGCATGCATCCTTTAGGACTTCGACTTTTTCTCCGAAGAAGCCGTGGTCTGTTATGACCGTCTTTGTTTTCTTTCTCAGCCATGAGGCGATATTCTCGGTATCCTTGTCGCTTAATGTCATGAATATGAACGTCGTCTCCTTTGACCTCCCGCCCTTTAATTTTACGATGACCATTTCTTTATTTTTCTCCTTTAATTTTTTAATTCCCCTTTAAAGGGCCCGACCCGGCTGCCCTCTTCATCATAAGACATGGAAGACATAATTTATGTGATATACCGCAGTATGTATACGGCATCCTCCGCAAGCTCTCTTGTGAGCCCTTTTACGATTCGTCCTTTGGAAGTATATTCCGATGTGAGCACCAGGTGGCGCTTTATCTCCTCGTTATTAAAATCCTCGAACATCACATCATCAATGACCACCCAGTGTTTTACCTGAAGATGCGACAAAAGCCAGTCTGCTATCTCGGCCCCCCTGTGGCAGCGTCCGTTATCGCCCCGGCTTCTTCCGTCGGTCACATCCATGATCGAAAGTCCGTGGAATGCAAGATGCTTTATCAGGTATCTCATGTCCGTTCCGTGATCCTTACCCGTTCTGTCATATTCGAATTTCCAGTCTGACGAGAGTACGATCTCTGCCCCGGTGTTTTCTACGATATATTTGAGGTTGTCGATTAGCGTGTCATCGACCCCTATGTACTTTTCCGGCGTGCGGGCAGTCGTCTGTCTGTTGTTCAGGACTCCGTCCACATCAAGAAATATCACATCCATATGTCACCTATACTGCCTGTGAACTGTATCCGCTTTCTACGTAGATATGGGATATTTTATTTATATATTTTTTCATATATGAAAAAGCCTCTGCATTCGCAGGGGCCTTTTTGTTATACGGCTGTACAGAGCACAGGCTCTGTGTTTTCAGAATCTTTTACGATATATGGTTCTTCGTCCGCATCGAAGAACCAGGGATCCGTCGCTCTGTCTTTCGCTATGAAAAAGACATATCCGTCTTTTTCAAGTTTTAACTGCATGCCGTCCTTGTTGTAGGGAGCGGCATTTAAGATTCTGGCTCCCAGACGGGCGGCAGTATCCACGTTACTTATCGGAGTCTTTTCCGAATAAGCGGATACGATAGCGAGCGGAATACTCACAGTTTTATCGAGATATTCCTCGATCTGCTTCAGTTCTGCTGCGTGTTTCTCTTTCTTTGTCAGCGGTCTTTTATAGTATGTATCCACATACTTTGAGGGGGTCTTAGAGAACTCGTACTGTCCGTGTCTTCCGTTGCGGAACATGTAGAACACAAGATCCTCGCGCTGTAGTTCAAGAAAGATGTTTTCCCCCTTTCCGCTCGTCTTTTCAGACAGGATCTTTGCACCAATCCGGTCGGCGAAATCCTCTGCCGTGATCTCCTCTCCCATAGACTGCCTCGCGTTTATATCTGCAAGTTCTCCTGCGAACTTGTCGTACACGTTGTCTTCTGATGCCTTCGGCGGATACTGTGGATAAAGTTTGTAAAATTCTTCTGCTTCCATATGTTGTTCTCCTTTCTCATATACAAAACTGTGATCAATCATTTCCATATATGAGATTTGGGAGAGTATGGGAAGCGTAGAGCAGAATATCTACAGGGATGTCAGGTGTCTGTCAGTTATCGTTTAAGATGATATTTGTTATTTCATCATCAGTCATTCCATAAGGAGATGTCCAGACTCTTCCGTCGGACGAGTAAAGCGAATCTCCCTGTATCGTATATACCTTGCTGCCCGCATAGATGGTATTACCCCGTCTCTGTATTATAGGACCGTTATTCTGGAATGTGATATCACCTATGCCCGTGGCAGCGTCCCCGCCCTGTCCGAAGAATGTATCATCTATCTGCTGTGTGACGTTCATGTCGTTGCTGCTGGTATTCCAGTACGTACTGTCCTGTTTCTGCTGCATGCTTCCGTCCGGTCCGAATATTGTTCCCATATATTATCCTCACTTTCTTTCAGCTGTGTCCTTTAGTTCTGGACACACTTTCTGCCCTTTTAGATTTGGCAGTCTCTCTGCACAGGTCTCTGACTTTTTATGAATCCACAAGGTATGTTCTTTCCCGTAGTGTTGTTTTAGAGATGCTGGATATTGTCTGTCCCTGCCTTCATCGGATATGATCGAGAAGCGGCCGACCGATCTCCTCAAAGCGCTCACTGCTGCTGTTGCGTGTCGCGGGCCGGGACATGAAAATGTCTGGGCCACCGGAAGAAGTACTGATTATAGCTCCGTATTTTTACATATCGGTCTTCTGTAGTTCAGAAAAACTGTTATATGTAATGCAGGTATTATCTTCTGCTGCATGTCATTATCCCAAATCTCATATATGGAAAATATTTATCACAGTTTTGTATATGAGAAAGGAGATATATATGGAAAAGGAAGAAATGCTCATGGGCAGGGATATCTGGTTCCCTGAAATGTTTGTAAGAAGAGGAATAGCGTCAGAGCCGATTGCTTATTCGGGTTTCTGCATAGCCCGCAATGACGAAGCGGATTCTGCTCTTGTTATAGGTACTCCTCTTACAAGAGGGCGCTATCCGATCAGGATGAAAAGGCTATATCGGCACATGGAGGCAGACGGCTTTATCGGGAAAAATCTCGTGATCGATGATTATGACGATATGACGAAGCTGTTCGTAAGTCTGTATAGGAATGTGTTTATACCCGGGAAGAATGGCGGGTATCTGTTTGAGCCGTCAGTGCTCAATATCGTACAGAATGTTGCTCTCCGGACATACGCATGGAGAGCGTCCGATGGAGAAGGCATCATGCTCTCTGATGAAAACATATCCGTACTCACGGGCCCGGAAAACAGTGTCGTTTATGGGGACTTTGAAGTAGGCAATGAATCTACAGAAGCATGTTTCTGCCCTGTCTTTTCCGTCAGGATCTCATGTATTTACAAAGACGGCAGACGCCTGACGCTGCATTCTCTGAAATCGCAGGCCCCGGAAATTTCACTTTCGGACCTGTTTTCCTGCCTGGCATGATCCAATTAAAAACCGCCCCAAGAGGGACGGCTTTTCTTATGCCTTATATCTGCTATTCAGTTCATCTGCAGACCAGCGGGTGCATGTCCAAAATCAGGCGTGTACTGGCATGCCATTCCGTCACTGCTTATTACCATGATTCCGTGCTTCCCGGACATCTCTGCATCTTCAAAATCAGATATCATTTTCCTTCGTTTAAGTTCACCGGCAGTCTTCTTCAGCTGTTTATAACATTTGGCTTCCTGCGACTGTACCGCAGCATATGCCTTATATTCCGCATCAGAGATCTTATCGTGGCTTTCTGCCGGCTCTCTGTCTTTCATTATCTTCTTATAATCCCTGTCTGCTTTCTTTTTGTATTTCTTCAGGATACCCTGAAACGCTTCTTCTGGTGTACTGTAAGCAGCAACGGTCTCGTTCTGCGTGTCGCGGTTCTTTTCCCCTTTTACTTCTTCATCCGGGACAAGGATAGACGGAATCGTGCCCGTCTGTTCCGTGCTGTCCTCTTCCATCTTTACGGGGCTGTCTGTGGACCTTGTCATTGAATCCCTCATGACTTTTCCCATAAAGAGTATCTGTCCGCTATTTTCATCCTTTATGACATATATGAACGGATGGTCGCACGTCAGATGGAAATGTTTTTCTTCCCTTGGCGGCAGGGCCGTCATACTGTCAGAAAAACCCTCAACCGTGGCAGCTGCCGCCTCTGTCCCTTTTATCGACGTTTTTATATATGCACCGTGCATTACTGCCGATACATATATGCCTTTTGCACCCGGCTTTTTCTTTACGAGGGCGTTATATGTCTTATATCTGTTCTCGTATGTATCGGTAAATTTCTCATCAAGCCCTATCTTCTTTAGGGATTCTTTCATATTCTCATTCTGATACCGGGAGATGAAATCCGGCAGGCTGAAGTCCGCGTCAGTATATCCTTTGAGTCCTTTATAATCACTGAAATCGAGAAGGTCTTCATAATCATGATTCTTCTTCAGCCAGTCGTCTATGGCCGTTTCCGTGTTTTTATCAGGAAGGATCACATACATATACAGATCGAGGCCTTTAGGACTGTCATATCTCAGCCTTCCTATCTTTACGCCGTCTTTCTCCTTTGCGTCAGCAAAGCCAAGAGCCCCGCTGAATCCTTTGTATTCTTCAGTCCTGCCTGCCTTTGACGTATGCCACAAGATCTCGCGGTCATCTTCGGAATACAGGTCTTCTTCTTTCCATTTCATGTTCATCCATACCGCGTTGCATAACAGCATGTTCGTATCCTTGTTTATTGCATCAGGCTCTACCAGACCATTTATTTTATTTCCCGTGTTTTCTGAGATCCAGCTGTTTATTTTATTAGCCGCCCTATTATTGTCAGTCACATCGATATATCCGCTGCCATCTTTTCTTATAAGATCCGTATTGAGACCTGTCGCTTTCTTTTTGTCAAAGAATGCTCTGTTGGCGATCTTTAATGTATCAAGTCCTTTTACTTTTTTATCAAACGATATGATACTCTTTACTGCATTGTCGGTGAGTCCCAGGGATGACAGTTCTTTTTTTGCCCCGGTATTCATGCCGTCGTAGGTCAGTGTTATGCAGTCTTTTATGCTGTAAGGAGAGAATACGAAGCTTTTTCCCGTTTCTTCAAAGTTTATCTCCTTCATGAGTTCCGTATCGAAAGTGTATCTCCCGGCTTCTGCCGGAGATGTTTTTTCAACTATCGCTTTTCCAGCTTTTATTATCCCGGCGGTGACACCAGTATTTACACATATGCCATATCCGGCTGCCACTGCGGCAGCTATCACGCATACAAACACCAAGGTTTCTTTTATTCTCTTCATGTCAATTTCCTTTCATTCTACTTTTATACAGGTATCGTTTTTATCCACCCGCTCCTGCGAGCGGGAACTTTGGGTAACGTTAGTGAACTACTCGGCTACAAGTAGCCGAGCTTCCTGCTTCAAGACTGGTGGTAACTAGCATACTCCGCTAAAGGTATACCCCGTCAGAGCCAGCTCCACAGGCTTTAGTTTGGGCGGTCCCCGCCCTACATTGATATCAACCTATTCCCCGCACCGGAAGATACGGTAAGCTTCGTTCTTAATGTTTATAGCGGCGTTGATGTCACGGTCGTATGTGCGGCCACACATCGGGCAGATAATCCTGCGGACAGAGAGATCCTTGGTTGTCGGATTCTTATATCCGCACTGGCACAACTGGCTTGACGGAAAAGTCCTGCCTACCTTTATGAGGTGTTTATTTCTGTCGGTCATCTTGTAGGCAAGCATCTGTACAAACATACCAAAACCGTTATCGTTTGTTGCTTTCCCCAGCCCCAGTCCTTTGGAAGATGACATCCCTTTGAGTGATAAGTCTTCTGTCCCGATAAGGTCGTACTCATCAGCAAGGGCAGTTGACCGCTTCTGGAGATAGTCGCGTCTCTGGTCTGCCACATGCCTGTATTGTTTACGGACTCTGGCAAGCTGCTTTTCAAAGTTGTGGGAAGGCATCTCACCTTTCTTTGAACCGACTTTGTGTGACAGCTCCCGTTGGAGGTGTTTCAGCTTCTTCTGAGCCTTACGGTAGAAGTGTGGCATATCGGCACATCTGCCCTCGGAATCGACGTACAGACCGTCTGACTTGTAATCAAGTCCCAGTAGTTTTTCCGAGTCGTCAGATGTATGGGTATTGCTAAAGATATCAGCCCTGTCATACTCATAAAGTATGGAAACATAGTATCTGCCACATTTGTCGCATGAAACAGTCGCTGACTTCAGTTTCATATAGAAAGGAGCTTTTCTATGGATCCTGGCTTTTACCATGCCGACTTTGGGAAGGCGGACAGACTTATCCGCAACAGAGATGGTCCCACTCTGGTTGTTGGTAGTGTATGACAGTTTTGCACGGCGTTTTGACTTGAACTTTGGGAACTCTGCTATACTATCAAAGAAAGCTTTGTAAGCTTTCTGTAATGCCAGCTGTACGTTTGCAAGGGCAAGGGAGTCTACTTCTTTGAGGTAAGAATACCTGTCATCCGACTTGTACCATGCGGGAGTCGGAAGCAGGGTTATCCCATAATCGTTGTAGGCGTCGATACGGTCGCCAAGCATAAGGTTCCATATCTTACGGCAGCAGCCGAAGGTCTTTGCAAATAAGATTTTCTGGTCGGCTGTAGGATACAGCCTGTAAACATATGCTTTGTTCATAACTGGGCGTTTTTCTGCCTTTCGATGTAGCGTCTGATGTTATCCTCGGATGTAGAGCCTATGGTCTCGACAAAATAACTGCCGTTCCAGAGATGCCCTTTCCATAAAGATTTACGGAGTTCAGGAAATTCTTCCAGTAGCCTGTTACCTGATATGCCTTTCAGATATTTTACTATCTGGGTAATTGATATCTTTGGCGGTGCAGATACGAAACAGTGTACATGATCATTCTCGCCGACTTTAACCTCTACGACTGTAAAACCTTTTGCTTTGGCAATCTCATGACAGAGTTCATAAAGCCGTTCAGATATTTTTTGTGACAGCACTTTGCGACGATACTTTACACACCAGACGATATGGTAATTTATGTTATAGACACAGGTACGTCCACGCGTATATTTGTTCATACATATAGTATAACATGATCTGAAAGAATAAGCAAAAAGTTACGCTGTTTTTTATCTATACAGATAGCCTTCTTTTATTTACGGGCTTTCATCTCGGGAACAAGTTCCCGAGAATTCCCGCCCGATTACTTAAATGTATTATGATGCAGTCCTGCTAGTACCGGTTATAAATCGACCTGCATCCCTTCTTCAGCAGCGAATCCTCTTATGACCGCAGCAAGGCTTTCCGCCGATTCCATATTGATAACTGCATCATCTCCATGATGTGCAGCCAGATGCGTCTTCCAGCCATATCTCTTAGCTATTTCCAGATCCGGCCAGGCATGATCAATCATAAGCACTCTGTCATATTTTCCACTCTGTTCTACATCTTTTATAACCTTTCCTTCAAGTAGTCCCTGAAATATGGAAGAACCTTTTTCACATGATCTCCAGACAAAAGAGCAGACAGACGTATCAATATGTTTATTCTGCCTTTTCAAATCCCAGATGCCTGCATTCGACAGTAGAGCTATGTTAATACCTTTCTGTGGAAGCGAATTGAAAAGATCTGCTACATCTTTTCTGTATGGCACAGCATCAAGCACCATCTGGTAGACGTGATAGAAATATTCCGCTTTCCGATGCTTTTCTACGGGAAGCTCTGCTCCTGTCACGTCAGTATATCCTCTGTCATCCTGCGGAACGGTCATATCCACATCCTGCAGCACCTCATCGAGTTTACTGATAAAGCTTTCTCTGTCTTTTATCATTTGAAGTCCTGTGTTTTCATAAACGCGTCTTTTAAGCGAAAAAGGAAATTTCTGCTCTACTCCGCAGATATGCGAGATTGTATCCCAATATCTGGTATAGGACTGTTCTATCACTCCAAGATCATTAAATACCACCAACAATCGGCTCATTTATTTTCTCCTTAAACCTGTTTTCTACTCCTGTGTATCCCTCAGGAGTATGTGTTTTCTTATATGTCTGCTCATTATTAAGCACACCATCTACATCAAGAAATATAACTTTCATATATGTTCCTTAGTCTTTCTGCTTCAGCAGGTATTTGTTAGATACTGCCTTCATCGACAGCCATCCCTTTACAACGTCTGAATGTACGGGTTCTGTCGGACGTATGACAATACCTTCCTTACGCCTTCCTGTAAAATAATTACCATCTGCTCTTGCAAGTACCGCTTCTACGGTCGGATACTTTTCATCAAAACCAGTCCCGACCTCTTCGATCGGTACAGTAGGATTATCTAATGCCTCTGCAGCTTCCTGCATCTTTTTGAGACCGCAACGCTTACCGTCTGCCTTCACGGTAAAGATATACCACTCAGGTTTTGTGAGTCCGATACGGTTTGACTGTATCCCCGGTCCGCAGAACTCTCCCGATACAGATATTTCCTGTATATGGTTATCATCCTTATACTTGCGGAGCTTTTCCTCAAGTCCTCTTGCTTTTACAAGCTCGTAGAAGCTTGATTTTCCGTCATCCTTGTATTCGTAGTTGTGTCCTGTTACATGGAGTACACCATCAGCACCGATACCGATGGAATGAGAAGAACCGTCCATCTTTGATGATATATAGTATTCTCTCCCATGGAATTCCTTTATCACGGCTTCACCAAGTACCTGAATACGTGTCTCATCTGACTTCGGAATGAATGACGGTCTGTCACCTATGGCAGTACCCGATCCGGTCGCCATTTCAGGAACAACATATTCCTTTACTCCAAGGGGGTCTGTCACATCATCCCCGATATGGAGGGTGATACCTTTAAGTTCGGGCACTTCCGACAATGGCAGAAGCAGTCCCTGTGAGATAGCCCCCTTAAATGTCTGAGTCTTTAACCTGAATCCTTCTCCCAGAATATCTGACTTCTTATATGAGTTCTTGCGGAGGAATTCGTACTGCGGTTTAATCGGCAGAAATGAGTCGATCTCGAAGTAGATTCCGATATCGCCTGCTCTGAACTTACCTTTGTTTACCACACACTGCCAGTCTTCTACTTTTGCGAGTTCTATCCTGTCAGCTCCTTCGATAGGAACTATTTCCTTTACTTTCTGTACAGAAACCAGTTTTCTCATATTATGACCTCCTTCATGTGCTTCATATCCAGCATCTGTCCGTTTTGGACAGAACTGCCTGTTATTTCTTACTAACCTTCTATATCTCTTCCCGGCTTGTCTGAATGCTTCAGATCGCTGCATGCCACGATGCATTCAGAGCATTCACCTTCAGTCTGTACCAAGCGTACGGTATTCCCCATTATGTCGAGCACTGTAAAGAGCTTTCCTCCGTATTTTAGCTCGACAGATTCGCCGATGATAAAAGGACATGGGGATTCGCGCGTAAAAGTGATCTTCTCTTCATCTGTCTCTGATTTGTTCCCAACGGTATCTTCCTTTGCATCAGATGAAACGATCTTTTCAGTATCAGGCGCTTTCAGGTTCTTGCTGCCTCTCTTATCTGTACTCTTTTTAGCAACAGGATTCTTTTTCTTCTTTTCTTTTACTGTATTAATGGTTTCAGCTTTTGTCCCCGTGCAGCCGTCTGTCTTTTCCGTCCGTAAAGGAGCTTCATCCCTGGCCTGACATTTCTGCCTGGGACTGGCAGCAGATTTCTTCTTTACTACCGGTCTTTTCTTATCCGGATGATCACTGATCGGCTCTGGCTTTTTCTTATCCGCTCCATATTCAGGGCCGAACAGGTCTTCGAATGTCAGCTGATGTATCCCGTCTATGTGTTTTTCTACCATGCATTCTGCCTACTTTACTATACCCTTGTATATGCCGTCTTTACACACTACGATCTTATCGAATCCTTTGTAGATGTCCTCAGCCCTGTCATCAGGTCCGGCGATACCGATATTCTTTCCTCTGATAAGTCTTTTCAGACTTTTTTCGTCGATTACGGTGGAAAGTTTCCCTGTAAGTGTTCCTTTCTTTGCGATAAGTGATAGTACATCAGACTCATCGAGTATTCCTATAAGAGCATTCTGCGAATCTTTCTTATCTGATACGACAGCTGTCCAGCTATATTTCGACTTCGTGACCGTTGATATGATATCTTTTAAAGGCGTCGAAAGTGTGACTGCCTTCTGTCTCGTCATCACATCTTTTACTTTTTTACTCTTCGCCTCTTCTTTATCTGCAAGTTGTGAGATGAATTTTGTCATCTGCGGGGTCGGAGCAGTGAAGTTATCGGGATGATGTGCGAGATAATTTCTTGTCTGCCGTGATAAGCGCAGCCTGTCATAGATGTCATCGTTGCTGTTCTGAAGCGTATTTTCATAATCGAGCACGCTTTCGGCTGTGCCGTTATTTCTCAGCGCAGCCTCAAACCTCTTGAACTCGTTTAAAAATCTTTGTGTCTCTGATATCATGTCGTCCTTTCGTACTTCGAAATTATATGTTAATTCCGCCATTTATTGCAATGCCGTTTTATCATTGCTGCGATGGTTCTGACGTATTTAGAATCCTGTTATCCACAGCATCCTGTATTGCTCTTATGACCTGCTTCTGGCGTATCATGCCGGACAGTTCTTTGAGACGCTTTCTGCATGTACTTTTGTTCTGTTTTTCCTCATCCGTAATGTCAGACATACAGTCCAGTTCCTCTTCCGAATAGAGGGTATCCGCGACATTCTCTATCAGCGTAAGGATCTCGTCTGCATTATCCAATGCAGCAACAAAATCTGCATACAGTCCGATATCATCTTCATCAGCGCAGGCGACGAATCGCAGCAGGCTGTCCATATCGACCATACCGGTCATTTCGGGATGTTTGTGTTCAAAAACTGCAATATTTTCCATGTCCTTCATGAGTGAGACGAGGCTCCTGATGTATGCTGCATCATAAGGTGTCCCTACGCTGCTTACATCTTCAAGAAGTTCCTGAAGAGCCATGTCAAAGATATAAATGCAGTCATTTTCTACATACGTTTTTAGATATCTCTGCACGAGACCATAGGATATGTCGGGATCTCCTGTCATGAGGGCAAGGTTTATCTTAAGCACCAGTTCATCTGCAAGCCTCTTATCTTCAAGCGATACTGCCCTTCTTCTCTTTTCCATATATGGGAAACCTCCTTTATAGGGCCCGTGCCCGAAAACAGGCCGGGATTCCCGAGTTTGCTTCCGATGTCAGTCTTTTGCCTTCAGCAGGTACTTATTTGATACTGCTTTCATTGACAGATCTGCCCTCAGCGTTCCGGAATATACCGGTTCTGTCGGTCGGTCAACATCCTTATTTACTAATGTGAACACTGAGTTTCAATTATAATAGTAGTGGTTATAATAAACTCCTCCCTTAGTCCACCATTTGTCATTAACAGTTATGCGCTTCTTATCGTTATCGATCACGATACGGTAGCCGTTGATATTGTTCTTTGTTATTCCGATCGCATCACCGGATGCGGCATAGCCATTGTAATGCACTGCATATCCATCATTCACCGCATCCATAAACCTTTCGTATTCCTTCGCTGTCTCTGCCGAATTCCTGTTGTTTTCTTTGACCAGAGACATTACCGCAGCCCCGATGGCAAGTGCAAAAACAATGACTAAAATTATAAATGACGGATCCACACTCTTTTTCGTATTCATAAAATATAACGTCGGACACCCGCGACTTTAGTCGTGGGAGGAGACACTCCTCCTTTCTATGAGTAAATGGCTTGCAGGATTAACAAACTTAAGTTTTTTATAACTGATACCTGCATTTATTTTTGTTCCGTCAAGCGTGCGCACATCCATATATCCGGTAGAACGCCTTCCGAAGATAAAGCACTCTGCACTGTTGCATATGACTTTATCAAACAGTCTGAAGCCTTTTACTTCGTGTTCAGCCTGATTGCGTTTGCGGATATCGCCTTTTAGTATTTTAGCCTTGTATATCTGCCTGTTGTGACATCGTACCTTTTTACAGAAGAACCATTCATCGGTAGGTTCCGCATCCGGATGACCGCTTATACACCTTGCATCAATACGGTGGTCTTTTGGCAGATCATACAGCTTACGCTTTTCCGCTGTTTTATAACCGTAGGTCATGTGGAGTGGGATACCGAGTGCTTTTAACTTATCCCATACCGCCCAACGCATGATTCCCATAAAGGAAGCGTCCCGCATAGTCTTTATCTTTGTGTCAGGCTTCATGACCTCGGATTTCCTGCATGTAAGCATTCCAGCATGATAGGCTTTGTGACAGTCAGCACATACGGTAATAAGGTTTGCCGGTACATCTGTGCCGCCGTCCTTACGCTGCTTTTTATGATGTACCTGAAGCGGTACGTGTTCTGCACCACATACGGCACACTTATAGCCGTCACGCCATTTAACATAAGCTTTGATGTTATCAAACCCTTCTGATTCCCCGTGCTGATAGTCGGTGCTTTCAGGACGTTTGAGCTCAAGGATGTCTGCCTTAAGTTTCTGCATATCAAAAGGTGCCATTTCTATCGTGATATTCGTTACCGGAAGAAACGAGTACACGTCCTTTATAACCTTTAGATGAGTATCACACTTTGCCTGAACCGATGGAGCGAGCCAGCCTTTCTGCCTGCTGTGTACACGGTTTAAAAAACGCGGCTTTCTGTAGCGTGTCTTACGGCTCCTGCGAAAGCGTCTTGCATCACGTCTGGCTTTTAAGAGCTTATTGATATCATCCCTTACATCTACCTGTGCTGAAAAGATTTCTTTTTTCTCAGTCGTTGCAGACAAGCCGATATGCTTACTCCCTGCATCTATACCTAAATGTACAGACTGCCTGTTCTGTCCACTGTCGTATGTAAGTCGTATCGTAAACGGGTCACGTCTGACAACAACGGCTTTACCATCTTTTAAGAGATGACGTACCTTCCCATACCGTTTTGTCGGCATGAGAGAGTGTCTATCCCTATCTAAAACATAGACCATTAAGTTACCTCTCTACTGTGTATAACAGTAAGTCTTACTACAGCCTTACATCCTGAGTTTCAGATGTAAAAACTGTATCAGTTATGACACCTTCGCCAATGTTAGAAATGCTTTCCGTATTCGGTCATTCCGGGTCGACTGCGGTTTACCTTCTCGCCGTTGTTTACGTTGCCCGCACAGAGCCGCAGGTTAGGTGTTACGCCCACGGGTGTGATAACATATCTAACGTAGCCTTTGTTTCAAGGCTTAGGCTAGTCAATGGAGCTTGCGATTACAAGCCCGCGACTTTAGTCGTGGGTCATTGACGACTTATCCTTTCTGCTGTTTTCTGTCCCCGGAATATCTGCCGTATATCTGCTGAATCTCAGCTTTCTTATTTTTTCTATGATCTTATCATCTTTTTTTCCAAGTTTTATTACACATACAAAAGATATCACACATATGATCACCGCGATGCTGTTTACCAGGGGGACAAGTACATGGCTCTGACGCTTTGTCATGAGCTCCATGATCATGACAGATGCAGGGATGTTTATCAATGCGGTCATCCAAGAAATTCTGGTAAACCATTTTCTTGTCTTTGCGTTCTTTTCCAGCATTTTATAATGCTCTTCCAGTTCTTTTAAAAGTGCTCTTGCAAATTCTTCAGAACTGCTGTATGGTGCAGGATCAAGATCTATCGGATCTTTTAACATTTGCTGCTCCTTTCTCATGTCTGCTTTTCTGCTTCTACAGATATGGCAGTTTTACGGTCTGTATTTTTTCAT
>Ga0256406_1002960_pt1 | contig 22394 bp, 16 predicted proteins | sample RumenRJG_03DNA_FD_185986 | JGI IMG/M metagenome (GOLD analysis project Ga0256406, IMG submission 185986) | Bovine rumen microbial communities from Lethbridge, Alberta, Canada - RJG_03 | ecosystem: Host-associated > Mammals > Digestive system > Stomach > Rumen | place: Canada: Alberta | collected... | reverse complement strand
GGCCTCGTGAACAGCGCCACGACACCGGTCCTGGTCAGCAGCGGACGCAGGAACCTGGTCTTGTCAACGTAGCAGCCGTTTGAGGATATGAAGGCGGTGAAATCCTCTGTTCCCGCGCAGACTTTCTTTCGCTCCTGCATGTCCGCTCTCCTCTGAACAAAGGCTTTGACACCTAGTGGAATGAGCCTTCGCCAATCTCTCGCCTTTATTTTCGATTATATCATAGCTGTTTGAAATCCCAAGAATTTGTCGTCTAGCTTGGCGCCGGGCAAATGCATTTTGCGTATCAGGCAAGACTAGAGGGAGAATTTGCGCCGCCAGCGTTCTTGCAGGTGAACGCGGTGCCGGACGCAGGAGCAGCCGTCATCAGGATCAGTCCGAGGTTCATCATCTGGCGCGGCAGGCCCGGCGGATGGCTCCCGGGGCCTGCATCTGCGTCAGGCGGAGCATGGAGCCAGCCATGGAGCGGCACGGTGCCAGACCATTTGAAACCAAAGGCTTGGACGCCGGGACAGCTCCATGACCAGGGTCTGCCGTCCTAGAACCTTGCGTTGAAGTAGGCTCCAAGGCTGAAGGCCGAGTTCCTGTCTCCAAGCTCGTACTCGGCGCTCAGGCTGAAAGTACGCATGCCCGAGGAGGCCGTAAGCTCGTAGCCTGCGACACCCATGTTGCGGCTTGAAGACTCGGTGCTGGTGGTGAACTCGTAGCCGTTGCCAGAGCGGAAGGACGAGCGGGTCGAGAAATCGGTCTCAAGCAGCTCGCGCGCGTAGCGCACGCTGAGATCGCCCTTGAGCGCGTACCCGCCCAGCGCGGCGATGCGGTGCAGGTGGTGCATGCCCAAGGAGAGTTTCAATGAGTCCGCAGTGTCCGAGTGCACCTTCAAGTCGACTGAGCCGCTGCCGTGCTCCTTGAAGGAGCCGTGGGAGTCGGCCGCGTACTCAAGCGAGGCCATGGGGCCGAACGCGGCCGCGCCCCACTTGAAGTCGTGGCCTGCCTCAGCAAAGACGTTCCAGGACACCGAGCCATAGTCGGCCTTGGAGGTGGCATTGAAGCCAGGCAGGTCCACATGGCGCTTGGAGCGGTTCTCGTAGAGTCCGGCCTTGGCCAAGAGCGTGGCGTAAGTGTCGCCCCACTCAGGCGGGGCGAGGAAGGCGTGGACGCCCAGGAAGGCGCCTGCGGACTTGATGCTGTCGGAGTGCAGATCCCCCGAGGCCAGGGTGTGGCGCACGGAAGCCCCGCCGTTAAATCCCCACACGAGGCCGTCGTCCCGGACGAAGGAGACTCCTGCGATGATCCCGCCTGAGTACGAGTCGAGATCCGGGCTGTTGCGCCGCCCGTCCTGCTTGTGGATCTCGCCGTAGGGCTCAATGAAGAACACCTTGTCGCTAAAGCCGATGCGCCCATCGGCGGGTCCTGCCGTGAGATAGGCGCTGCCCAGCGCCCCGGTCCCGGTGACGGGGCCGTGGAGCGATAAGGCCTTGAGCAGGCTTGAGAGCGTCCTGCTTGAGCGCGAGGCGTCGCGCAGCGCGATTGACGATGAGCTGTTGTAGACCTCGGGACTCAGCGCGGCCATGGCCTGATCGTAGGAGATCCCCTCTGGCAGGAAGTCGAGCGCGGCTACCAGATCGCGCATGCCGCCCTGCGCGTCGCCTGCCGCGCCGTCTATGCCCTTGGCGACGTCCTTCTTCTCATCATCCGAGGTCTTTGAGCTGTACGCGTCCTTGTCCCTCGTGAAGGTCGCTGTGTTCCCGTCGAAAGTGCCCTTGAGCGTCTTGGAGCCGGTCTCCATGGCGTAGGACGCAAAAGAGCCGCTCACGCTGCCCGCGCCCTCGATCGGGCTTTGGGCCTTGAGGGTGATGCTCTGCCCGTTCCTGATGTAGCCCTCGGCATGGGGGCGCACCGTCCAGGTGCCGTCGAGGCTGGCGCTGGAGCTCACCTCGATGGTCGAGATGGAGCCGTCCTCCATGAGCTCGGTTACCAGGTTGGCCCCGGCGTGGTTTGAAAACTCCCCGGCGCTGACGCGGTTGCCATATGCTACCTGGCTTAAGGCGAGGGTCCCGTAGTTGTCGAGGCTCTTGACATCGATGCTGCCTGAGGTTTCAAGCCTGCCTGCGGCCACCTTCATGCGGATTGAGCTGGGGCCGTGGATATTCCCCGCGTAGCTCATGGAGAAGGCGGGATCGCCCGCGTCCTCGCGGGGCACGAGCTCGTCGTCAAGCAGCGCGCCGAAGGTGAGCGTGGTGTAGAGGCTGTGGCCGTTGGCCTGATCCCTCTGCACCTTTGGCAAGTCCGGGTCCCAGAGGCTTACGATGTCGCCTTCAAGCGAGGCTCCCTTCAGGATCCCGATGCTGCGCACCAGCGCGTTGCCCGACATGTAGATGGCCGCGGCGCTGCCCTTCACGCTCCCTGAGATCGCGACGCTGCGCATGAGCGCGCCGTCCAGCTCGAGCGCGTAGCCGCTGTCGGGATCCTTGCCCGACAGCGGCAGGTCCTGCCCGTTCTCCCCCGTGTGGATGTAGGAGCCGCGGCTTTCGCCTTCCTCGTCGATGAGGTTCGTGCCGAAGTCGAAGTTGAGCGCCTTGCCGCCTGCGCCCTGCGCCTCGACCGCGCCGTCCACCACGAGGCGGTTGTTCGTGCCGTATGCGAAGAGCACGCCGCTGCCGCGCGTGCCGTTGGCGGTGACCCTCACCCCCTTTGGAATGGTGATGACGTTGCTGCTGCCGTCGTTGCGGATGCCGACGCCGCCTTCGCCGTCGGCGAGCAGATCGGCCCCCTGGGTTATCTTGTCGAGCGAGCCGTAGAGGTGGAAGCCCACGCCGAGCGCCATGAGGTTCGGCACGCCTTGAAGGTAGGCGTTGCGCTCGGCGTTGCGCGCATAGTACGGCGAGGTGTTGGTGTAGATCTGGTTGCTGCGGTACTCGGATCCGCCAAAGAGGTTCCGGCGGTCGATGTCGTAGCCGATGTCCTGCAGGACCGCGTACTCGGCCTCCATGAGCGTGGTGTAGTTGCGCCAGTTCTGGTGGCTCATCATCGAGTGCGAAAGCTCCAGGTGCGAGAGGTCGAAGTCGAGCGCGGCGCCGCTCCCCTCGTAGCCGTTGACCGGCACGCCCGGGAGGGCGCCCTTGAGCACTTCCGAGACGTTGGCGCCTTCAAAGTAGACCCCGCTTTGGGCGCCGCTGCCCACGAGGAAGTTGTCATCCCCGGCGTAGGTGTCAGAAGGCCTGCTCACATGGTCGTTGTAGGCAAGCCTCCGCCCGTTCGAGGATTTCTGGTTGACCCTGTAGCTTGCACTTCCAGGGGTGCCGTTCTCCCCGACCGCGTAGGAGACGAGGTGCGCGGCGAACCTGGTGTAGTCCCAGGCCGTGGCATAAGGGGATCCCGCGCTCACCTGCGCGCCGCAGGAGATGCCCATCGCGTGGAGCATCTCGTGCATGGAGACTGAGGTGAGCTCGGCAGGCGAGGTCAAGGTCGGGACGGGATAGAGGTAGGGCGCTGCGGATCTGCTGTCCGACTGGTTGATGATGTAGAGCCCGACCGGGTAGTACTCCGCGGAGGTGTGGCTGCTGTCAAGCGGCTCGCCATCCTCGCTTAGGGCGTTGGCGCTGTCGCTGAAGTCGGCCTGGGACCAGATGCCATCGATGATCGCCTTCTGGAAGCGCGTGTACGCGCCGTTTTGCCTGTCTATCGGGGAGTAGAGGCTCGATTCTGCCGCCGCGTTGTCGTCGCTGCCGTCCTCGGAGTGCAGGATGATCGTAAGCGGCACCGCCCCGCTGCCCTGGTGCAGCTGGTTGCGGCTGCCCGGGGCCAGGACCTCCGCCATGTAGCCTGCCCCCAGCACTATCCCATGCTTTTGCGCCTCATCAAGGCTCCACGAGGGGATCGTGCCGGTGGCTGCCGCATGGTCGTTGTAGAAGTCGAGCTCGAACATCGGCTTTGAGCCTGAACTTACGATCACGCTCTCCTGGGACTGGGCGGCCATGCTCGAGAGCGCCATGGCGATGGCCGAGGCGATCGCGCTGGCCTTTAGGCGGGGGCGCGCTTGAAGGCGCCCCTCCGGCATCCTTTTCATGAGTTCTCTCCGCTGTTTTTGTAGCAATTTGCCTGAAGGATCCAAACGGCTGTACAAAAAGTCGTTTTATTTCAAAGTATATCAGACCATTTTCCATGCTTTGGAGAGGCATATCCCAAGATTTCCGCCCAATGGGCGCGCCAGATCACCTTTTGGGGATCAACTGCCAAGGTGAGCGCCCCCGCTTTGGAAAGGGGGCTCAAGCGCGGCTTAAGGAGGGCTCGGAGCGTTGATCCAAAGCGGGGGCGGCGGCCTGAGTCTGCTAAAATACCCCTCTTAGGAGACACACATGACTGAGAGATTCAAGCCCAATTCGACCGTCGCCCTCATCATCGAGCACGAGGGGAAGTTCCTCATGGTCGAGGAGACCAACGACGATCAGGGCGGCCGCCCGGTGTTCGGGATGCCGTCAGGCCACATCGAGGCGCGCGAGAGCATACTCGACGCGGCGCGCCGCGAGGGCTACGAGGAGACCGGCTGCGAGGTGGAGCTCACCGCGCTTTCCGGCATCTACGACTACGTGAAGGACTACGAGACCATCGAGCGCTTCTGCTTTGCAGCCAGGCTCAAGTCCGTGCCTGAATCTTTCACCCCGCGCGATCCCGACCATGAGATCAGGAACGTGCGCTGGTACTCGAAGGACGAGATCATGGAAGGCCGCGCCAACTGGCGCACCCGCCTGGTGGGCCTTTGCATGGAGGACTACCTCAAGGGCCAGCGCATCCCGCTGTCTGCAATCCATATCGTGCTCCCATGACCGCAGAACCAAAGCCCATCGAGGAGCCGCTGCTCGATCCTGAGATCCCGTACGGGGATCTCAAGGGCAGGAGCGTGGTCGTCGGCCTCTCAGGCGGCGTCGACTCCTCGGTCTCGGCCGCGCTCTTGAAGGAGCACGGCATGAAGGTCACCGCCCTCTTCATGAAGAACTGGGAGGAGGACGACACCGACACCTACTGCTCGGCGGCCAAGGACCGCGAGGACGCGCAGGCAGTCTGCGACAAGCTCGGCATCGAGCTTAAGACCATCAACTTCGCAGCCGAGTACTGGGACAACGTCTTTGAGAACTTCCTCTCCGAGTACCGCGCCGGGCGCACGCCGAACCCCGACATACTCTGCAACAAGGAGATCAAGTTCAAGGCCTTCCTCGACTACGCGGTGCAGGATCTCAAGGCCGACTTCATCGCAACCGGGCACTACTGCCGCAGGTCTTTCAACACGGACAGGCCCTTGCTCATGAGGGGTTCCGACCGCAACAAGGATCAGAGCTACTTCCTGCACGCCATCGACGGCGCGGTGCTGCCGCGCGTGCTCTTCCCGGTCGGCGGCCTTGAGAAGCCGATGGTGCGCGCCATGGCCGCCTCGCGCGGCCTGCCGACGGCCTCGAAGAAGGACTCCACCGGGATCTGCTTCATCGGCGAGAAGCGCTTCCACGAGTTCCTCTCCCGCTTCCTCCCCGCAAAGCCCGGCGATATCGTGACCACCGAGGGCGTGGTCGTCGGCAGGCACGACGGGCTCATGTACGCGACCATCGGCCAGCGCAAGGGCCTGGGCATCGGCGGCCACTCCGGAAGCGACGGCGAGCCCTGGTATGTCGTGGGCAAGGACATCGAGAGCAACGAGCTCATAGTCGCGCAGGGCCATGACAACCCCGCGCTGTGGTCAAAGGGGCTCATGGCCGTAGGCGAGACCTGGATTGCCGGCGCCCCCGAGGCTCCGTTCTCCTGCACCTGCAAGATCCGCTACCGCCAGCCTGACGTCGGCTGCGACGTCTCAAGGCACGGCAGCAGGCTTGAGGTGAGGTTTAATGAGCCGGTCGCCGCAGTCGCGCCCGGGCAGTCGGTCGTGTTCTACGCAGGACAGGCGTGCCTGGGCGGCGCGGTCATCGAGTCGGCGCTTAAGAATTGACGAGGTGCTTTAATGGCTGACAACAACATCGATCAGGAAACCGAGGCGCTCGCGGCGCTCTTCCTGTGCTGCGCGCAGATCCAGAGGATCGCGACCACGGGCTATATGGACGAGGCCGCGGCCGCCTGCGTGATCCGCTCGCTCCTGGTGACGAACCCGGACACCATCGCGGACATCTACGATGCCGCCGCGCTGAGGCCCGGCTACCAGGCCATCGTGGACTGCCTCGGGCGCACGTCGCTGCGCAGCCTCGAGTGCGTCGAGGTGACCAAGAGCGCCTTCAAGGTCATGGAGCTTGAAAGCCAGCTTGAGCGCTCTGGCAAGTTCTTCGACGAGCTCGGCGCGAAGATCGACTCGCTGCACGACTCCATCACCGCAGAGTGCCCGGGCTTCCTCGAGGGCAGCGCCTCGGATGCGCTCAACCCCCGCTACATCAAGATGTTCGCGGACACCTACTCCTCCATCATCTCCCCGCACTTCTCAAAGCTCATCATCTGCGGGCAGGAGGAGTGCCTGCGCCGCACCGAGAACCAGGAGCGCATCCGCGCGCTGCTGCTTGCCGCGGTGCGCGCGGTCGTGCTCTGGAGGCAGCTTGGCGGCAAGCGCCGCTTCTTGGTATTCAGGCGCGGGGCCATTGTAAAATGCGCCCAGCAGCACCTCTGACACCCTTTCAACTTTGCAGATATCAGGACTTATCCACATGGAACTTTCATCGCTGACTGCGGTCTCCCCCATTGACGGCCGCTACGCTTCCAAGACCGAGGAGCTCCGCCCCATCTTCTCCGAGTACGGGCTCATGCGCATGCGCGTCAAGGTCGAGCTGACCTGGCTCAAGCACCTGGCCGCCTGCCCGCAGATCCCCGAGGTCCCTGAGTTCTCCAAGGACACCATCGAGTTCATCGACGGGATCATCCGCAACTTCTCAGAAGACGACGCGATGGACATCAAGCGCCGCGAGAAGGTCACGAACCACGACGTCAAGGCCGTCGAGTACTTCCTGAAGGACAAGACCAAGGACAATCCTGAGATCGCCAAGGTCCGCGAGTTCATCCACTTCGCCTGCACCTCCGAGGACATCAACAACAACTCCCACGCCCTGATGCTCAAGGAAGCCCGCGAGATGGTGATCCTCCCGGTGATGGACGAGCTCATCTCCAAGATCCGCGGCATCGCCCACGAGTGCGCCGACATCCCGCTGCTGGCCCGCACCCACGGCCAGCCGGCCTCCCCCACCACCATCGGCAAGGAGATGGCCACCTTCGCCTACAGGCTGAAGAAACAGCGCGACGAGACCGCCCGCGTCGCGATCCTGGGCAAGATGAACGGCGCCGTCGGCAACTGGAACGCCCACACCGTGGCCTACCCCGACATAAACTGGCCTGAGTTCGCGCGCAAGTTCGAGCAGGATCTGGGGCTTGAGATGAACCCCTACACCACGCAGATCGAGTCGCACGACTACATGGCCGAGCTCTTCGCCGCCATCGACAGGTTCAACACCGTGCTCATCGACTTCGACCGCGACATCTGGGGCTACATCTCGTTTGGCACCTTCACCCAGAGGACCATCGCCGGCGAAATAGGCTCCTCGACCATGCCGCATAAGGTCAACCCGATCGACTTCGAGAACTCCGAGGGCAACCTGGGCATCGCCAACGCGCTGTTCGTGCACCTTGGTAACAAGCTGCCGATCTCCCGCTTCCAGCGCGATCTCACCGACTCGACCGTGCTGCGCAACTTAGGCGTCGCCGTGGGCTACTCGCTCATCGCCTGGCGCTCGACCTTGAAGGGCATCTCAAAGCTCCAGCCCAACGCCGCGCACGCCGCAGCCGAGCTTGACGACAACTGGGAGGTGCTCGCCGAGCCGTTCCAGACCGTGATGCGCCGCTACGGCATCGCCAACCCGTACGAGAAGCTCAAGGAGCTCACCCGCGGACGCAAGGTCACCCGCGAGATCATGGAGAACTTCCTCGACACCCTGGAGATCCCCGAGGAGGCCAAGGCGCAGCTGCGCAAGCTCACCCCGGCCACCTACACCGGCCGCGCAGCCGAGCTTGCAAAGAAGATCTGACGCCTTTGGAAGGCATGGCGCGGGCACGCCCGCGCCGTCAAGCGGCCCCGCCATATGGCGGGGCCGCCTTGCATCCAATCCATGGCAGGCTCTGGCTTGCGCGCCTTGCACCCTGCCCAGGCCGCCGCGCAAATGCATCCAAGGCGATCAGCATCTGCTAGAATGAAGTCAAACATTCAATCTGACCGTATTTGTATGGTTAAACTTTTCGACATCGATCAAAAAATTCCCAACGCCTGCGGGCGTCGGACATCGAAAAGTCCTAAAGTGGGATACTAGTAAACAAGTACCCGAGGCCATTCATGGACACACCCAAGCTCCCACCCTTGAAGCTCACCAACAGCCAGACCGTGAGCAGGCAGATCTACGTGTTCCTGCGCCACCACATCACCCAGATGACGCTCAAGCCTGGCACCAGGCTCTCGGAGAACGATCTCTCGTACCAGCTCAACGTCTCGCGCCAGCCGGTGCGCGAGGCCTTCTTCAGCCTGAAGCGCCAGAACCTCATCGAGGTCTACCCGCAGAAGGGCTCGTTCGTCACCAAGATCTCAGGCAAGCGCATCATGGAGACCTGCTTCGTGCGCTGCTCTATCGAGACCTCGTCCCTGCGCAAGGCCATGGCGGACGGAAACGATGCGAGCAGCGAGATCTGGAAGGAGCTTGAGAGGAACCTGGAGGCCCAGGACGAGCTCATCCGCACCAAGGACAAGGTGAAGGATCCAGACGCGGTGTTTTTGAAGCTCGATAACGAGTTCCACCGCATCCTCTGCAAGTTCTCGGGAACCCGGATGGCCTGGGACGTCATCGACGACATCAAGGCCAACCTCGACCGCATCCGCTACCTCTCCACCAAGGGCGTCTCCGAGATTGGGGCAATCGTCGGCGAGCACCACGACGTCTACAACGAGATGCGCCATGGCGACGAGCGGCGCGCCGTGCGCTGCCTCACCGACCACCTCTATGAGATCGCCCTCACCTACAAGGCGATCCGCGAGAAGAACGCAAGCTGGTTCACCGAGGAGGAGTGAGCCCCTCCTTTTTGAAAACTCTACTGGGTTGACTGGCAATCAGTCGACAAAATTTCTCTTGCGCGCTTGAAATAACGATTTCCTGTCCTACAATCTTAGCAATAAAAATTACTGATATTGGTAGTACTATGGAAACAGCACGCAGGCGCAGCGCCCAGCGCGATCAGATCCGGGCGATCATGCACGGAAGAACCGACCACCCGGACGCCCAGAAGGTCTATGAGGAATTGAAGGTCATGATGCCACGAATCAGCCTTGGCACCGTTTACCGCAACCTCATGCTGCTCTCAAAGCAAGGCGAGCTCCAGGTGCTCGACGTGGGCGACGGCAAGGTGAGGTTCGATCCCAACGCAGCCCCCCACGCCCACTTCCTCTGCACCAGGTGCCACCGCGTCCTGGACATGCCGGAGGACTCCTATTCGCTAGCCGTGGACCACATGGCCGCCAAGTCCTGCGGGAGGATTGAAGGCTATTCAGTGAGCTTCCGCGGGATCTGCCGCGACTGCCTTGCGGCAAATGATGGCTGAACTCGGTTGCCATATTGCGCAAGGCTTTTGATGAGGCATTGCGCAATCGATTTCTTTAAATAGCCCCCGCGCTGCAAAGGCGCAGGGGCTTTTGCTTTTTTTTGGGTCAGTCCTAAAACCTGTGGGGTGTCTGCTTGAAGGGTGGCCTCCGGGCAGACAAGTCCATGAATGGAAAAGGGTCCTTTGTTACCATTTGTTTTAAAAGCGAAACAACAAATGCAGGATCCAAAATGGATAATTACGAAGCCCTTCTTTCAATTCAACAGGCTGATTTCAACGGGGCGCGGGATGCGTGCCGGCGGGATGGGTTCTCATCCCCTCCGGCAACAGGGAATTCGTGCAGACCAGATCTGCGTAGGACGTGCAGGCAAGCCGCTTCCGCAGGGGCGGCAAGCTGCTCATGACGACGCACAAGGTGCGCATCCTCTCGGGCGGCGTGGCCTTGGAGTGCTGTGACGAGCCTGACAGGTGCGGGATCTGCGGCGCCCCGATGCACCGCAACGGCGTCGCGCCGGTGGTGCTCAGGGACGTGCCGTTCGGCGGCGACTGCTGCAAGTGCGCCATCAGCAGGATCCGCTGCCGGTGCAGCAAGTGCGGCCACTGCCAGGATCAGCCGGTGCCCTTCAAGAGCAGGGGCCACATGATCACCAGGAAGCTCGAGGAGTACACGGAGGCGCTGCTCGAGGAAGGCGGCACGCTGAAGTCGGTCGCCGAGATCACGGGCCTCGGAAAGAACGTGGTAAAGGAGATCGACAAGCAGCGCCTGGAGCGCCACTGCGTCGAGCCTGGCAAGGACGGCAAGCGGGTGCTCAAGAAGCCTGAAAGGCAGGCCCGCATCCTCGGAATTGACGAGTTCCTGCTCCACGAGGGGCACCAGTACGCCACGGTGATCATCGACATGGACACCGGCGTGATCCTCTGGATCGCAAAAGGGAAGAAGAAAGAGGTCGTCTACGGCTTCATCGAGCACGTCGGCCTGGAGTGGATGTCCAAGGTCGATGCCGTGTCGTGCGACATGAACTCGGACTTCATCGACGCCTTCCAGGAGAAGTGCCCGCACATCAAGGCGGCCTGCGACCGCTTCCACATTGTCAAGAATTTCAACGACAAGGTGTCCAACGAGGTGCGCAAGGACATGATCAAGGAGCTCACAGCCGAATGGAAGGAAGACGAGGCGGCAAGGCTCAAGCGCGCCAAGTACCTGCTGATGTCCTCGCGCAGCACGATGCGCCAGAAGGATCAGGAGGCCGGCAGGATCATCGGCAAGGGCTCGGAGCTGTTCAACATCCCGCCCTCAACGCGCAAGGGAAGCCGCGAGGAGCGCTACGACGAGCTCATCAGGAGCAACGAGCTGCTGTTCATGATCGACTGGTGCAAGAAGGCCCTGCACGATTCGTACGAGGCTGGGGATGCGGAGGACATGAGGCGGCAGATTGAGAACATCATCTCCAAGTGCGAGTCCACCGGCAACAGGCGCTTCCTCTGGTTTGCCAGGCTGCTGGGCGGGCACCTGGACGGGATTGCGACGTTCGCCGATTACAAGGTGACCAACAGCAAGTTCGAAGGAACAAGCCAGAGGACGAAAACACTGAGGCGAAGCAGCTATGGCCTCCCAGATGACGAGTATTTCTTTTTGAAGCTGATCGACTCGTCACACAAGGGGATCAGGCTGGAGGCGCCACACAGAATTTAGAGCTGACCTTTTTTTGCTTTGCTTAACGCAATTAACTTTTGATGCGCGCCAAAGCGTGATCGCAATCGTTGCCAGCGCAAATTTTCCACGTCGTGGAGGCTTGGGTGTTGTTTAATGACTTGGATGTCTTGAAGCCCCGTGGCGGAACGACACAAGAACAGGAAATCAACCGCATCAGGTGTTAATTATATGTATATCATGAGAAATGTCAGCGTAAAGGGCAAGGTGATCACAAGCTTCGCGCTGATCCTGGCCATGCTCTTCGTGGTGGCGGCCATCGCCGTCAAGGTCAACCTCGACTCGGTAGCTGGCGCCTACAACGTCTATAGGATCATGGGAAAGTCCTACGGGCGCGTCATGAACACGCAGCGGGCGCTCGAGGCTGCCAACGAGAATGCGCTCATATACCTGAAGTCCGACGAGGCTGCGGATCCGGCCTCGGAGGCCGACAAGCTGCTCTCCGACTTCGAGAACATCTTCAAGGTCTCCAGCGTCATGAACGAGAACGTCATCGGCGATCTGCCCTCCCCTCCTGACTACAAGCAGAACGTCCTCGAGGTGAAGTCCAGGGTGGGCGAGTTCCTCGACACCTACCGCTCGAAGGTCGATCCGATCATACGCGAGGGCAGGAACCAGGAGGCGCTCAAGGCCTACCTCGAGATTGGGCTTCCAGCCTGCGAGGCCGCCCTCGACTACTACAAGAAGCTCATCGACAAGCAGGTCTCTGTCTCCATCGGCATCGTGCAGGGCAACGCCGGCACGTGGAGCACCTGGCTCATCATCGCCCTCACTGCGGCGGCGATCATCCTCTCGCTGCTCATCGCCATCTCGCTTACAAGCTACGTGCACAAGTCCGTCTTCAACAGCATCAGGAACCTGAAGGCCATGTCGCAGGGCGACTTCACGCAGCCCATCCGCATCACCACGAATGATGAGTTCGGGCAGAGCGCCAAGACGCTCTGCGAGACCCGCGACGCCCTTGGCAGCTCCATCGCGATGGTCCGCGACAACGGCGAACTCATCGACGCGACCCTGGGAAAGGTGCGCGAGCAGATGCAGAAGATCTCAGAGGCGGTATCCCAGTCCGAGTCCCACTCCGAGACCGTATCGGCAGCCTCAGACGAGATGGTCTCGACAACCGCCGACATCGCCCGCAACTGCGAGAGCGCGGCCGCGTCAGCAAAGACCTCGACGCAGACTGTCGAAAGCGGCATCGCCGCTGTCAAGAACACCATGGAGACCATCCAGAAGCAGGTCTCCAAGACCCAGGAGGACGCGGGGCTCATCAACGAGCTGGCAAGCCGCACCGAGAAGATCGGCTCGATCATCGAGACCATCGACGAGATAGCCGCGCAGACGAATTTGCTGGCGCTCAACGCCGCCATCGAGGCCGCGCGCGCCGGCGAGGCCGGCAAGGGCTTCGCGGTCGTGGCCGACGAGGTGCGCGCACTCGCCTCCCGCTCCAGCAAGTCCACCCAGGAGATCACCAAGATGGTCGAGCAGGTGCAGTCTGACGCCAAGAACGCCAACGCCTCGATGGGAGAGAGCGTCGAGGCGATGAACTCCCTGTCAAAGCAGGCCTCGGACGTCGAGAGCGTGCTCAACGAGATCATCGGGCGCGTCAAGGAGGTCAACGACAAGATCACCCAGATAGCCACGGCAGCTGAGCAGCAGACGACCGCGACGTCCGAGATCTCGACGAACATGCAGCAGCTGACCGCCTTGAACAAGCACTCCCTTGAGATAAACCAAGAGTGCGACGAGCAGGTGCAGTCGCTCATCCAGGAGACCGATCAGCTCACGAGAAAGCTTGAGTTCTTCAAGCTCAAGCAATAAGGCGCTGCGAAAAAACGGCCCGGCCAAATGGCCGGGCCTTTTCATGTCCCAATCTCCCAAGCGGCGGCGAGGCGAAAAGCGCCGCCGCGCCCAATGCACACTCCCGTATAAACAAGGGCCCGTGCAATGCGCGGGCCCTGGCTCATCTCAGATCAGGTCAGGCCTTGGGATCCCACTTGAAGAGGAAGGTCGCGCCCTGATCGGCAGGTCCCACGTTATCGCGGCAGCTCTTGAAGAGCCAGCGCCCGAAGGTCTGCTCGTCCTTCTCAAGATCCGGCACCTCGGCCTTCCTGCCCTCAAGCGAGGTCAGGCAGTTCACGGTGCCAGCATCGGCATCGAAGTCGATCATGTCGCCGTCGCGCAGGAGCGCCAGCGCCCCGCCGCGCGCCGCCTCGGGGGAGAGGTGCAGCGCCGAGGGGATGCCGCCAGAGGCGCCCGAGAGCCTGCCGTCGGTGAGCAGCGCCACGTGGTAGCCCGCCTTCTGTAGGTTGCCTAGCACCGGCATGAGCTTGTGCAGCTCTGGCATGCCGGCGGCTGCCGGACCCGCGTAGCGGACGACGATGACGCAGTCCTGGTTGAGCTTGCCCTCGTGGTAGGCGGTGTGGACGTCGTACTGCGAGTTGAAGACCCTGGCCGGGGCCTTGACGTGGTGGTGCTCGGGTGCCACGGCGGAGATCTTGATGACGCACTGGCCTAAGTTGCCCTTTAGCACCTTGAGGCCGCCATGCTCGCGGAACTGCGTGCCCGAGGCCGCGATGACCTTGGTGTCTAGGCTGCATCCTGCGTCCTTGAAGACGAGCCTGCCTCCCTCGAGCGAAGGGGTCTTGAGCTGATCCTCGAAGCTGCCGCAGACGGTCTTGACGTCGCGGTGCAACAGCCCGCGCTCATCCAGGGCCTTCATGAGCACCGGCACGCCGCCTGCCGCCTCAAAGGCGTTGATGTCGTACGGGGCGTTCGGGTAGACCTGCACGAGCAGCGGCACGGCGTCGGAGAGCTTTGAGAGATCGTCCCAGGTGAGGATGTAGCCGCAGGAGCGGGCTATGGCCACCATGTGCAACGTGTGGTTCGTCGAGCCGCCTGAGGCCAGCAGTGCCACCAGGCCGTTGACGAGGTTCTTTGCGGTTAGGACCTCGCAAAGCGGGCGGGCGTGGCCAGAGACCGCCGTCTCGCCTGCTATCTTGCGGGAGATCTCGTCGGTGAGCGCGTGCCTGAGCTCGGTGCCCGGGCGGACGAAGGCCGAGCCCGGGAGCATCAGGCCCATCGCCTCGAACACCAGCTGGTTGGTGTTGGCGGTGCCGTAGAAGGTGCACGTTCCCGCCTCATGGTAGGCGCGGCACTCCATGCGCTGCAGCTCGACCTTGGAGATCTTGCCGGCGGCGTACTGCTGCCTCACCTCGGTCTTCTCCTTATTGGAGATCCCGGTGCCCATGGGCCCGGAGGGCACGAAGGCGATGGGGAGGTGGGCAAACGAGGCGGCGCCCATCAGCATGCCCGGGGCTATCTTGTCGCAGATGCCCAGAAGCAGCGCGCCGTCGAAGACGTTGTGGGAGAGCGCCACCGCCACGCCCTGGGCGATGAGATCGCGCGAGAAGAGCGACATGTCCATGCCCGGGTGACCCTGGGTCACGCCGTCGCACATCGCGGGCACGCCGCCTGCGACCTGGGCGCTGGCGCCGGCCTTCTCGAGGCTGGCCTTGATCTCGTCGGGGTAGTCCTTGTACGGGCAGTGGGCGCTCACCATGTCGTTGTAGGCGGTGACGATGCCGATGTTGGGGCCCTGCCCGGTGATGAGGTTCTCCTTGATGAAGCCCTTCATCGCGGCCGCGGCGTGGGCGATGTTCGAGCAGTTCAGGACATCGCGGTTGCGGCCCTCGGATGCCTGCTTCTCGATCATCTCAAAATAGGCCTTGCGCGTCGCCTTGGAGCGCTCCTCGATGGCCCTGGTAACTTCAAGCACTGCGTTATTCATGCTGCTCCCTCTCCTCCAATGCCCTGATGGCGCTGTCAATCACTTCCCCGCAGGGAGCCGCGACGTCGATGCTCACGACATCCGGCTCCTCCTTGGGATCGGGAAACTCGAGATCCGCAAACTGCGAATCGACCATGCTGCTCTTCATGTAGTGGCCCTTGCGCGCGGACATGCGGTCCAGGATGACCTGCTTGTCGGCGTAGAGGTGGATGAACACCAGCCCCGGATTGCCCTTGCGGATGATGTCGCGGTACTTGCGCTTGAGCGCCGAGCAGACCACGACGCCAGAGGCGTGGCGGTTTGATAGCGAGAAGAAGACGTCGCTCACGCGCTCAAGCCAGGGCGCGCGATCCTCGTCGTTCAGGGGCTGACCGCTGCGCATCTTGATGATGTTGGCGCGCGGGTGCAGATCGTCGCCGTCGATGAAGGTGGCGCCGAACCGATCGGCCAGCGCCTTCCCCACTGTGGTCTTGCCGGATCCGCAGACCCCCATGACCACGCATTTGACTGTGCTCATATCAAACTCCAGCAGATGGATTTTTCTTAGGAGCATAGCACAGGGAGAGCATCAATGTTATCGGTAACATGGATAGTTGGCCACATCTTTTCACCTTTTGGAACGCCGATCACAGGTCGAAAGCGGACGTAAAAAAAGGCTCCCGCATTGCCGGGAGCCTGAGTCTCTCTGTTTAAACCGTCATGCAATGGAAGATGCCTGGGCCACTGCGCCGCCATCTGCGGCGGCTGCCTCGCCATCGTCCTTCGTGCGCAGCCTCGAGACCTGGTCCTTGAGATCGTCGAGCACCGAGCGGGCGCCCTTGATCTGGCCCTTGGAGGCCTGGACCTTGTCGGCAAGCTCGCCTGCCGCGCCAGTGATGCTCTGCATGTTCGAGGAGATCTCGGAGGTCGCGGCGTTCTGCTGCTCGGCGGAGTTGGCTATCTGGGTGATCTGGACCTGCACGTTCTCGACCTTCTCGATGATCCCGTGGAGCAGCCCCTCGACCTCGTGCGAGCTCCTGGCAAGCTCGTCCATGTTCTTGACCGATTCGTTGATCGAGTCATTGGCGGATCCAGCGTCGCGCTGTACGGCCGAGACCATGGTGATGATGTCGGCGGTGGAGGCCGAGGTCCTGGAGGCCAGGGCGCGCACCTCGTCGGCGACGACCGCGAAGCCTTTGCCGGCCTCGCCGGCGCGCGCCGCCTCGATGGCCGCGTTCAGAGCCAGCAGGTTGGTCTGGCCTGCGATGTCCTCGATGGTCTCGACGATGGAGCCGATCTTCTGGGACTGCTCGACCAGGGCGCCGACCTTGGTGGCATTGGCGCGGGTCTTCTCGACCTGCTCTGAGATCATGGCGATGGTGTTCTGGATCCTCTTAACGCCCTCGCCGGTGGTCTTGGAGGAATCCTGAGCCGCGCCCAGCGCCGCCTTGCAGTTCTTGGCGATCTCCGCGGTCGTGGAGACCATCTGGTCGGATGCCGCGGCCACCGAGTCGGCCCTGGACCTGGTGTCCTGCGCCGAGGAGTCGATGCCGGAGGTTATGGAGTTGATCTCGGTGAAGCTGTCCTCGACCGAGTTTGAGGACTTCTTGATCAGGCGCGAGAGGCCAGCCCATTCGCGGCGCATCTCCTCGAGGGCCATCATGAGCCTGCCGAACTCGTCATTGCGCCTGGTGCGGATCTCCTTGGTGAGATCGCCTGAGGCCAGGCGCCTTGCTATGGCCGCCGCCCTGCCCAGTATGTTCTTGATGGAGGCCGACAGCACCCATGCGATGAAAAGCGAGATGATGAGGGACACCGCAGTCACCGACACGACCATCACAAGCGGGGCCCTGCCGCCCAGGGATCCCAGGCGCGAGGTGATGTTGCCCAGGATCCCGAAGGTCAGCGCGTCGAGCTTGCCCTGGAGATCCACGACCATCGGGTGCATCTCGGTGACGTACATGGCGCGGGCGCCCTGGAAGCGGTTTTGCAAAAGCTGGGCGAGCACGACCTCGTGGTACTCGGAGTTGATGTCCTTGAGAAGCTGGCGGATCTCGTTGCCCTTGTCGTTGCTGGGGAGCTGGGTGGAGGCTATCTCGTCTATGGCCTTGAGGTCGTCCTCGACCTGCTGGCGCGCCTTGTCGAGGAAGCTCATGCGGTTGTTCACGAAGTTGAACACGTTCGCGTTGACCGAGCTCATGCGGGCGTTTATCTGGGTGTACGGCTGGTACTCATTGGTGATCGAGCTGTTGGCGTAAAGCACTGTCTTCTGGATCCCGATGAGGATCACGACCGCGATCACGCAGACGGTAACGAGGAACAGCATCATCAGGATCAGGGAGGCCACGAGCGTGCGCCTGAATCCGAGCTTCTTTAGAATGTTCATATTGTATAGTCCTTGCACCTGCCGGGGCTTCGAGATCTTCTTGTAGTTCGCGGCGGCGCAACCATGCCGATCCCGCCGCCTGTATACCCGGTATTCTTATATAATGGGAAAAAAAGCGCTTCTTGCAAGCCGCACTCCCCAAAAAAGTTAACTTTACCCCGCTTCCGTATTTTGAAATGGCAAAAGCAGTCAATGGAGTGCAGTTTCATGGCAATGCACGCAATAAAATGCAGTGCGCCGTTCCAATCCTGAGCCTCAAATTGCGTTAACCCGCCCGCAAATCCGCAAGCGCCGGGTTAAAACCCCGCGCTCCCTGCCTTAGAATTTCGGGAGTTTTACGGGTAACATCCGCGGAGGAATGCATGATCAAGAGGCCTACGCTCGACGACATCGCAAGCAAGGTCGGCGTGACGAGGATGACCGTCTCCCGCTACTTCAACGATCCCTCGAGCGTGGCCGCGGCCACGCGCGGAAAGATAGCCCGCGCCATCGAGGAGTCGGGCTTCATCCCAAGCCGCGTCCCGGCCATGATGTCGCGCTCGTCCTCGATGGCGCTGGGGCTCGTGGTCCCCTCGTTCTCAAACGGGGTCTTCACCGAGATCATCGAGGCGGTCGAAGGCGAGGCGCGCAAGGAAGGCTACAGCGTGCTTTTGATGCACTCAGGCTACGGCAGGGAGCGCGAGGAGGAGGAAGTGGCCACGCTGCTCTCCTACCAGGCCGACGCCCTGATCCTCTGCGGGGCCGAGCACACCGACCTCACGCGCCTGAGGCTCAAGAAGTCCGGCGTGCCGTCAGCCGAGCTGCTCTCGCTCTCCCAGAGCCCGCTTGGCTTCAACTACGGCATCGACTATGCGGCGACCTTCAGCGCCGTGACCTCGGCTCTCGTCTCCTCTGGCAGGAAGGCCGTGGCCTACTTCGGCGCCCGCATGGACGAGCGCACTCTCGAGCGCGAGCGCGGCTACCGCCAAGCCATGGCCGAGGCGGGCCTCAGGCCATTGTGCCTGACCACCCAGGCGCGGTCGGACTTCGCGCTCGGGCGCGACCTCATGCTCGAGGCCCTGGAGCGCTGCACCGAGGCCGACGCGGTGGTGTGCACGAACGACGACGTGGCCTTGGGCGCGCTCATCGCCTGCCAGAGCCGGGGCGTCGAAGTCCCGGGCAGGATCTCCGTCATAGGCTGCAACGCGCTGAACTTCTGCGACGCGGCCTTCCCCGCCCTCTGCTCCATCGCGACCCCGCGCCGCGAGATTGCCTCGAAGGCCGTCAGAGACATCATCGCCGCCATCAAGTCCAAGAGCCAGGATCTCAAGCCCGTGCAGGAGATCTGGGGCTGCTCGCTCAAGGAGGGCGGCAGCGCCACGCTTGATGAGCAGCGCGCGATCGCGCGCGCCCTCAAGTCCCTGCCCCGCACCGAGGCCGCCTGAAGGCAGGCGCCATTCCCCGTCATTCCTGTCCTGGCGGGGGGATCGGCGCCGCAAGCTCCATGCCCTAGCGCAGGGAACTCAACGCAGTCCTTGCGTCTTGATCATTGACCGCCCCGCCTGGCCATGATCGCCGCCCAGGCGCCCTGCGCCATGCACTCCCTGCGTGCAAGCAAGTTCAAAACCGCCTTTCTTCCAAAGCCTGGGCAGGCACCGCTTTTGCGCCATAACCATTGGTTATGGCAGGCTATCCCTCTTGCAATATTGCGCGCCGCGCCGCCGCGCTAGATTTGAGCGCGGGTGATAAACCCTTTGTTATTTTTCATTTCATCCATCCTGAGACGTTTGCGGACTCCCCCCAAGGGAACCCGCCTTTTTTTCACTTTTCAATGCGTGCTTGAGGGAGGCGGCGATGGGCGGCAGCAAGGACTTGGAGCACGGGCCGATCATGCGGAGGATGCTCTTCTTCGCGCTCCCGCTGGCCTTAACCTCGGTGCTCCAGCGGCTCTACAACACCGCCGACGTGGTGGTCGCAGGCCGCTTAATCGGCGCCGACGCCATGGCCGCGATCGGCAGCAACATCGCCGCCTCAACCGGGCTGGGCGCGGCGCTTTTGCTGCGCGCGATGGCGCGCCCCGAGGGCCGCTTGCAGAGGGCGTGAGGATGCGCCCGCGCCTTGACGGGGGCAAGCTTCGCGCCATCGTCTGCATCGGGCTGCCCGCAGGCGTCCAGGGCATGGTGTTCTCGGCCTCGAACATCGTGCTGCAATCGGCGGTCAACTCGCTATGGCCTGCGTTGATGGCAGGGGTCGCGGCCTCGTTCGCCGTCGAGTTCAACGCCTGCAGCTTCATAAGCGCCTCTGGCCTGGCCGTCACCACCTTCGTGGGGCAGGCCCGCGGCGCGGACGACGCCTTGCGCGCAAGGCAGGCCGTGCGCGCGCGATGGCCAAGTGCGCGATCGCCTGGCTCATGCTCTGCGCCATAGTGCTGCCGCTTGGCCCCTTAATCCTCTCCTCGATGAGCGCCGATCCCGAGGTCATAGGGGATGCGATGGAGAGGCTGTGGTGGATAGTCCCAGGCTATGCGCTCGCAATTCCCATGGAGGTGCTCTCGGGACGCTGCGCGGCTGCGGCTGGTCGCTGCTGCCCGCGCTTGCCACGCTCGGCTGCGTGGTCGGCTCGCGCATGATCTGGATCTTCACGGTGTTTAATGAGCACCTGCTCTACGGCGTGCTGCTTGCGATCTACCAGCTCTCCTGGACGCTGACGCTGCCCTTCATCATCGTGATCTACCTGAAATCCCCGCTGGCGCGCGGCCTTGAGTCCAAGCCGCGCCCTGAGGCAGGAGGCTCGGGCGAAAGCGGCGCGCAAGAGGCGCGCCTGAAAAAGCCGGGGCAGGCAGAATCGCTTCTGCCTGCCCCGGCTATATCCGCCGCAAGGGCCAGCCTTGAACGGCCTTATTTAGCTCTAGCCTATTTGTCCCTCTTCAAGAACGATGGCCTGGGGAGCTTCACCGGAGTCAGCGGCTCGTCGGGCACCTGGGGCTCGAGGAAATGCTCGACAGAAGGTCCGGTAGCCTGCCCGTGGCGCGGCGCCAGGCCGTCGGCCAGGCGCGAGGCCAGGGCGTCCTTGGCCGCCTGGGGCTCCTGCGGCGCTGCGGCATTCTGCGCCTGAGCCTGCGCCGGGCTTCCCTGCGGGGCGCGCATCCTGGAATCCGCGGCAGGCGCGGCCTCGTCCTCGTCGTCGTCATCGATGCGGAAGCTCCCGCCGCTGCCGCCCTCGTCCCCAGTCGGGGTCATGACGCAGTTGCCCGCGACGAGCTCGGAGAGGGCGCGCTCCTGCATGCTCACGGCCGAGTAGCGGGCCGCCAGCTCGCGCAGCTCCTGGAGGAAGGTCAGGTACATCTCCGAGGAGTGCATCGAGACGCGCTCGCGTCCGATGATCGACACCAGCGCCATCTGGCAGCGGTCGATGCTGCGGTTGAACTTGCGCGTGCGCTTGGCGAGGGCCTCGACGTTCTTGGCGCTGGGGTCGAGCCCCACGGCATGGACGTCGGCGCCTATCTTGTCCAGGCGCAAGAGCAGATCCTCAAGCGAGGCCTTCATGTCGCCCCCGAAGATCGTGTGGCGGTTGGCCACGTGGTTGACCGCCTGGTCGCAGGCGTAGCGCACGGACTTTGCAGCCTCGCGCATGTTCGAGAACACCAGGTAGAAGAAGAACTTCGCGTCGACCGTGCTCGCCTCCTTCTTCTGGCGGGTGAACCTGGTGCCGTAGGTGTCCAGAGCCAGCGAGTAGTAGATCCCTCGATTCTCCGAGATGGCCTCCTGGATGTTCGAGGCCTTGTTGCGCGCGCGCCTTAGTTGGAACTCGTTGTCGTCGAAGAAGGAGTTGAAGGTGCGGCGCACGGTCTCGACCTCCTCGTCGAAGTAGCGGGGCACCGCGCGGCACACCGCCTGGAGTATGCCCTCGTCGTTCTGCGCCTTGAGCAGCGTCGCCGCGGCGTCCTGCTTGCTATTGCGGATGAAGTTCGTGTAGATGATGACCCCGAACACGCAGGGGATCAAAACGAAGATGCTCGCGCCCTGGCAGAGGAAGTTCACCGAGCAGATCACGCAGGCGAAGGTGAAGGCGCAAAGCCCGGTGAGGAACCAGCCTGCGATCACGGTGATGACGCCCGAGATGCGGAAAACTGCGCTCTCGCGATCCCACGCGCCGTCGGCAAACGACGAGCCCATCGCCACCATGAAGGTGACGTAGGTGGTGGAAAGCGGCAGCTTCATCGAGGTGGCCATCGAGATGAGCGCCGAGGCCACGACGAGGTTGACGCTGGCGCGCACGTAGTCAAAGGGCATCGGGATCTCGCCCTTGCGCACCGGGGCGCGGCGGTAGCGCGAGGCGACGGCGCGCACCACGGCCATCGGGGTGAGATCGTAGACGGCGCGCGACACGCCCAGGCCCATCCTCGTGATGATGCGCCCGAGCGTCGAGGCGCCGAACTGCTCGTGCTGGCCCGAGGAACTCGAGGAGAGGTTGACCGTGGTCTGCACGACGTGGCGGGCCTTCTTGGAGACGAAGAGCGTCACGCACATCACGAGTCCGGCGGCGCACAGCCACCCGGTGTCGGTGCGGCTTGGGAAGTTCAAGGCCTCCATCATGAGGTCCGCAGGGCCCTGCCCCGAGGATATCCAGATCCTGAAGCTGTCGAGGGCGGCCAGCGGCACGCCCACGAAGTTCACGAGATCGTTTCCTGCAAAGGAGAAGGCCAGAGCGAAGGTGCCCGAGAGCACGATGAGCCTGAAGATGTTGAGCCCGCACAGCGCCATGATCTGCCCGACGGCGAAGGCCGCGCTGAACACGCCCCACATGATCTCCGAGAGGTGGCCGTCCATCCAGGAGAGCCATTCAGGCTTCATGAACGAGGCTCCGTGGGCGCCCTTGATGATGAGGAAGTAGCCGATCGCGGTGAGCGAGGCGCCGGTGAAGAGGCCGCCGAGCCACTTGACGGTGCGCTGGAA
>Ga0256406_1002959_pt1 | contig 22397 bp, 17 predicted proteins | sample RumenRJG_03DNA_FD_185986 | JGI IMG/M metagenome (GOLD analysis project Ga0256406, IMG submission 185986) | Bovine rumen microbial communities from Lethbridge, Alberta, Canada - RJG_03 | ecosystem: Host-associated > Mammals > Digestive system > Stomach > Rumen | place: Canada: Alberta | collected... | reverse complement strand
AGAAGGCCCTCGGCGAAAAGGGCATCGAGACGGCATCCGCCGAAGTCACGATGGTCCCGGACACGACGGTCCATCTCGAAGGCAAAGACGCCACGAAGATGCAGGAACTCGTCGACGCCCTCGAAGAGAACGACGACGTCCAGAACGTCTATTCGAATTACGACATTGACGAGGAATAACTTCCCCTTTCAGTCACTCGAACAGTAACTAGGAAGCAGCCCATATTCTTTGGGCAGCTTCCTCACCATCCGTCAGCCCCCCTCTCAGAGGGGGGAGGGCCGCGTGAGCGGCGGGGGGAGTCCCCTGTACGAATGATTTTTAAGTACGACTCGACTTCCGCGGGTGCGAATTTCAGCACCTGCGGATTTTCTTTTTAGGAGGGCACCCCATGATAGCGTTAGGCATCGACCCCGGCACGGCCATCTGCGGTTACGGCTTCGTCGAGACGCGCGGCAGCCGCCTGCGGCCGCTCGCCTATGGTTCCATTTTCACGACGCCCGACATGCCGATGGAACAGCGCCTCATGAAGATTTTCGACGAGCTCGACGCCCTGATCAAACAGCACAAGCCCGACGTCATGGGCGTCGAAAAGCTCTTCTTCAGCCGCAACGTCACGACGGCCATCCCCGTCGGCCAGGCCCGCGGCGTCGTCCTCCTCGCCGCCGCAAAAAACAACCTCCGCCTCGTCGAACGCACGCCGATGCAGATCAAGCAGGACGTCACAGGCTATGGCAAGGCGACAAAGAACCAGGTCATCTACATGGTCACAAAGCTCCTGCACCTTCCCGAGCCCCCAAAACCCGACGACACCGCCGACGCCCTCGCCATTGCCATCTGCACCACCTATTGCCTTCGAAGTGTTGCCTGGAGAAATGCATAAACATGGAAGGCCCTGAGAAGACGTAGTCACTTCGGGAGGGCGGGGGCATTCACCCTGAAAATTTTTAAATCCGAAGGATTTACTTTTTTCAGGGGGGATGTCCCCGCCCGACCCGCACACGAACAAACGAAAGGACACCTCATGATCGGTTATCTCCACGGTACCGTCGCCTCCCTCAAGCCCGACACCTGCCTTCTCGACGTCCATGGCGTCGGCTACCGCGTCTACATTTCTGACGCCACGCGCCGTGACTTAGCGAAAGGCAAGGAAGCCCAGCTTTTCACCTACCTTTCCGTCCGCGAAGACGCCCTGCAGCTCTATGGCTTCCGCACGGAGCAAGAATACGACATGTTCCTCGCGCTCATCGGCATCTCCGGCATCGGTCCGAAAGTGGCGCTCGGCATCCTCTCGTCCATCACGATCAGCCGCCTCGCGGCCGCCATTACGAACCAGCAGACGAGCGTGCTGACAAAGCTGCCGGGCATCGGCAAGAAATCGGCCGAGCGCCTGATCCTCGAACTCAAAGACAAGCTGTCATTTGCTGGTGCCCAGGACGAACAGCTGACGCTCACAAGCGACGTTCCCGTCGGCGACGACATCCTGAGCCAGACCTCCGCCGCCCTCGAAAGCCTCGGCTATACCTCGGGCGAGATTGCCGCCGTCCTGCCAAAGCTCAGCGGCACGACGGATGTGCAGGCGGCACTCAAACAGGCACTCAAACTTCTTGCTCGCACGAAATAACGAAAGGAGCCACCTTTGGACGATTTTTCCATCGAAGACCTCGAGTCCCGCATCGTCTCGCAGGACGAGCAGGCCGTGGATGACTGGCAGTTCAGCCTGCGGCCGCGCAAGCTCTCCGAGTACATCGGCCAGGACAAGGCGAAGGCGAATCTTCAGATTTTCATCCAGGCGGCGCTCTCGCGCGGCGAGGCGCTCGACCATGTGCTGCTCTATGGCCCGCCGGGCCTCGGCAAAACGACGCTTGCAGGCATTATCGCCAACGAGCTCGGCGTCAATTTCCGCCAGACCTCAGGCCCTGCCATCGAGCGCCAGGGCGACCTCGCGGCGCTTCTGACGAACCTCGAGGAGCGCGACGTCCTCTTCATCGACGAAATCCACCGCCTCTCGCGCAGCGTCGAGGAAGTGCTCTATTCCGCCATGGAGGACTTTGCGCTCGATATCATCATCGGCAAAGGCCCGTCGGCGCGTTCCATCCGCCTCGACATCGCACCGTTCACGCTGATTGGCGCGACGACGAAGGCTGGCGCGCTCGCACCGCCGCTCCGCGACCGCTTCGGCGTCATCTCGCGGCTCGAATACTACGGCACGGACGCCCTCGTCACGATCATCAAGCGCGCGGCGGACATCCTCAAGATTCCCATCGAGGACGAAGGCGCGCTCGAAATCGCGCGCCGTTCGCGCGGCACGCCGCGTATCGCAAACCGGCTTTTGAAGCGCGTCCGTGATGTCGCGCAGATCGAGGGCACGGGCGTCATCACGTCGGAGATTGCCGACAAGGCGCTCAAGATGCTCGAAATCGACGCGCGCGGCCTCGACCATACCGACCGCAGGATGCTGCTCACAATGATCAGGAAATTTGGTGGCGGCCCTGTCGGCCTCGAGACGCTCGCTGCGGCCATCAGCGAATCGACGGACACGATCGAGGACGTTTACGAGCCGTTCCTGATCCAGCTCGGCTTCCTGAACCGCACGCCCCGCGGCCGCGTCGCCACGCCCGCGGCCTACGAGCATCTCGGCATCCCTCTTCCCACAGGAGATTGATCATGAAACTGCTCCTTCACATGTGCTGCGGCCCTTGTTCCTGCTATCCCGTCAAACATTTGCGGGAAGAAGGCATCGAGCCCGTCGGCTATTTCTTCAATCCGAACATCCATCCATACCGTGAATGGAAGCACCGTCTCGACACGGCAAAGGAATTTGCGGAAAAAGTCAGCATGGAAATCGTGGCGGATGAACACTATGCGCTCCACGAATTTGTCCGTCGTGCCATCCCGGCAGAATCCATACCGAACGGCCGCTGTACGATGTGCTATACCTGGCGGCTTGAACAGACGGCGCGCTATGCCAAAGAGCATGGCTACGATGCCTTTACTTCGACGCTCTTTTACAGCATCTACCAGCAGCACGACCTCATGAAGCGCACGGCCGAGCGCTTTGCCGCACAGCAGGACATCGCGTTCCATTACGAGGACTTCCGTCCCGGCTGGCAGGAAGGCATCGACATCAGCCATGAGCTCGAACTCTACCGCCAGCCCTACTGTGGCTGCGTCTTCTCCGAAGAAGAGCGCTACAGCAAGGAATACCTCAAGCGCAAGCGAAAAGAGAACCGTGCGAAAAAACGCGCAAGGCTGGAACTTGCTTCGCAGATGCAATCGTAGGATTAGATGGAACGTACCTTCGGCACACCTTCCGACCCCTTCGGGGCCACCTCCCTCGGAGAGGGAGGCATCGGTACATTTATGGCCCACTCTTCGAGGGGGCTGTCAGCGAAGCTGACTGGGGGTGTGTCGAAGGTAGGGAAAATCAATTTGATGATCACGAACTGCGAAGGTATGAAATGAGGAAAATGCCCATGCATTATATCAATTCCTTCAAGCTATTCTTTGCCCTGCTGTCTTTTCTGCCCTTCCTTTCTACGCCCCATGCCTCCGCCGCCTGGCAGCCGCCTCTCTCCATCGGTTTGCTGGAACATCAGACAACCGTCTCTTTGAGCGTGCAAGATCAGACGATGACGGTCACGGTCAAAAATGGCAAACTCGCCCTCAACGGCAAGTCCATCAACGCTTCGACCTACACGCTTCCAACGACCGCAAATTCTGCTTCTACCGTCCTTGTCAACGGCAGGCGCTACCGCGGCACGATCCGCATCGACCTTCACGGTGGCTCGTTCACGGTCGTCAACGTCGTGCCGACGGAAGACTATCTCGCAGGCGTCCTGCCCAAAGAAATGTCTTCGAGCTGGCCGCAGGAGGCGCAGAAAGCACAGGCTGTCGCCGCCCGCACGTTTGCGCTCCACAACCGCGGCCGCCACAGGGACGCAGGCTACGACCTCTGCACCTCGACGCACTGCCAGAGCTATGGCGGTGTTACGGGCGAGGAGCAGGGGAGTACGGCGGCCATCGCTGCGACGTATGGCGAAGTTCTGACGTATCACGACCAGCTCATCGACGCTGTCTTCCATACGGATTCCGGCGGCATGACTGACCGCAGCGAGGACGTCTGGGGCTCGCAGATTCCATATCTGCGCCCGGCCAGGGAACTCAAGATGAATACGCAGCCCTGGAAGCGCACATTTTCCGCTGACGCCTTTGCCGCGAAACTCGCGCGCAAGAAAGACATCGGCAAGCTCCAGCGCATCACCTTGAGCCCGCTGACGGTCGGCAAATCCGCCGCCGACCGCTCGGCTTCGGGCCGCGTGACATCTGCGACATTTTCGGGCACGAAGGGCACATTGCGCCTGACAGGCAACGATCTGCGCAGTCTCTTCGGCTTGCCGAGCACGCTATTCGACTTGCAGCTTTCCGGCAGCACCGTGACCGTGAGTGGCTTCGGCGCCGGCCACGGCCTCGGCCTTTCCCAATGGGGCGCGCGCGCCTTTGCCGCCAAGGGCATGAAATATCAAGACATTCTCTCGCACTACTATGCGGGAACGACGCTCAAGCAACTTTACAAAAAATAAGTGAGGAACCATCCATTGACTATGCTGTTATCCGATTTTGACTATGACCTGCCGGAGGAGCGCATCGCGCAGACGCCGATTGAGCCGCGCAACGCCTCGCGCCTCATGGTGCTCGACCCTGTTGAAAAAACCATCGGCCACGACCATTTCTATAACCTCAAGCAGTACCTCGTGCCCGGCGATACACTGATTTTCAATGACACGCGCGTCATGCCGGCCCGCCTGATCGGCCATCGCGACCAGACCGGGGGCAAGGTCGAGGTTTTTCTGCTGCGCCGCCTTGACGCCGATCACTGGGAGACGCTCGTCAAGCCGGGCAAGAAGGCGCAGGTCGGCAATGTCATCAACTTCAGCGATGAACTCTCGTGCACGGTCACGGAGCATACGGACTTCGGCGGCCGCATCGTCGAGTTCCGCTATGAGGGCATCTTCGAGGAAATCCTCGACCGCCTCGGCGAGACGCCGCTGCCGCCGTACATCCATGAAAAGCTCGAGGACAAGGAGCGCTACCAGACGGTTTACAACCGCGAGGAGGGGAGTGCCGCCGCGCCGACGGCCGGCCTTCATTTCACGAAAGACCAGATGCAGGAGCTCAGGGACAGGGGCGTGAACCTCGGTTTCGTGACGCTCCATGTCGGTCTCGGCACGTTCCGCCCCGTCAGCGTCGACAACATCGAAGAACACGAGATGCACAAGGAGTTCTACCACATCTCGGACGAGACGGCAAAGCTCATCATGGACACGAAAGCGGCGGGCCACCGCGTCATCGCCGTTGGCACGACGTCCATCCGCACGCTCGAGTCCGCGGCGACGGCGAAAGGCCAGATTGCAGGCAAGAGCGATTGGACGGGCATCTTCATCTATCCGGGTTATGATTTCAAAATCGTCGACGCGCTCGTGACGAACTTCCACCTGCCGAAATCAACGCTGATCATGCTGATTTCCGCGTTCGCTGGCCGCAGTTTCGTCCTCGACGCCTACAAGACGGCCGTCGAGCAGAAATACCGCTTCTTCTCGTTCGGCGACGCCATGTTCATCTCGCGCCCGCAGCCGGAAGACGAACGCGACAGGGAAGTCGCAGAGCTCGAAGCATCGCACAAATAAGACACCTGTTGGGAGGCAGACCGCATGAAAGACCTGATTTCTCCATCCATCCACGACGTCACACAGGCCATTCTCGCCGACTACGACCATGGCCGCCCGATTGACAAGCTCGACATTTTCAATCAGCCGGACTCGAAGGTCATCTACGAACTCATCGGCGAACTCACGCGCATCGCCTATCCGGGCTTCGTGAAGGACAAGGCCTACCGCCTCTATGACGTCAAGAACAACCTCTCGACCGTCATCGAGGACATCGCGTTCCGCCTCAACAAGCAGATTGCCATCGCGCTGCGCTATGGCAAGGCCGAGGACGAAGTCGAGCTCGCGAAGACGCGCGAGCAGTCGCAGCAGATCACGCTCGAATTCCTGCGGCGCATCCCGAAAGTCCGCGAATACCTCGCGACGGATGTCGAAGCGGTCTTCGATGGCGACCCTGCCGCCGAGAGTGCCGATGAAATCATCTTTGCGTATCCGGGCCTTTATGCCATCACGATTTTCCGCTACGCGCACATTCTCTACGAGCTCCAAGTGCCTGTCATCCCGCGCATCATGACGGAGCTCGCACACAGCAAGACGGGCATCGACATCAACCCGGGCGCGAAAATCGGCAAGTATTTCATGATTGACCACGGCACGGGCATCGTCATCGGCGAGACGACGGAAATCGGCGACCACGTCAAGGTCTATCAGGGCGTCACGCTCGGTGCGCTCTCAACGTCCGGCGGCCGCAAGCTCTGGGCCAAGAAGCGCCATCCGACCATCGAGGATTACGTCACGATCTATTCGGGCGCTTCGATTCTCGGCGGCGACACGGTCATCGGCAAGGGTGCCGTCATCGGCGGCAACGTCTTCCTGACGAAGTCCATCGCGCCCGGCACAAAGGTCAGCGTCAAGAATCAGGAACTCCGCTTCGACCAGGATCACAAGATTCAGAAGACGGATTCCGACGCCGCCTGGTTCTATGTCATCTAAGAAAAGGCTCCCCTTCTGGGGGAGCTGTCACCCGCAGGGGTGACTGAGAGGGTAGCGACACATCGAGATTCTCGAATGTCGCTACTTTTTTTATATTGTCCGAAAAAAACTGCAAAAATTTCAATTTTTATGGCAGGATTCATCTCGTTCACGTCGAATATAAGCCTTAGAAAGCCACACATAATAGAGATTTCGCCTTGGAAGCAATGGCGCTTCGACTGCATCCGCCTTGCTTCCTGAAATTGGAGGAGAGTGAACCGAATGAAAAGAGTATGTGAGGATTGGAAGACGGAAGCCTTCACGCCTGACCTCATCAACGGCTCGTACTGGGATGCCTTTGCTGAAAATGCCAAGGCAGCATCGGCGGAAATCCGCTGCGTGAAAGACATCGCGGCAGCCGCTGAGGAAGTCCGCAAGATCGCCGAAGAGGTGGAAGCAAAGGAAGTCGTCGTCGCCGGGGATGACAGCGATGAGGGGATTGCTGCCGCCTGCCAGGCTCTGACGGACTCCGGCCGCACGGTCTATCGCGACAAATTCGAAGTCGCCGAGCATGCCCCGAAGGCAGAGCTCGGCCTTTCGCGTGCCGAATTCGGCGTCGGCGAGACAGGAAGCGTCGTCGTCGATACGTATTCCTATGAGGCCCGCGTCGTCGGCATGCTGCCGATCGCCCATATCGTCCTGCTCGATGCGAACTGCCTGACGGATACCGTCACGACGGCATTCAAGGTTATGGCCAAGGTCTTCAAGAAAGGCTATCTCGGCTTCATCACGGGCCCGAGCCGCACGGCGGACATCGAGCGCGTCCTGAGCCTCGGCGTCCATGGACCGCATCGCTTCTTCATCGTAGCCATCGGAAAAGAGGAGGGCGAAACGAAATGAGTGAGACCCGCAACCTGAAACAAGAAATCGACGTAAAGCTTCATGACCCGGTACTGCGTGACGCTCTGAGCCGTTTTGCCGACCAGTACCCGGACTCCCGCCTGAAATCCTACGCGAACGTCGACAGCATCGAAGACCTGCGCGACGACCTCAAGGAAATGAAGCACTGGACGGTGCAGCATATCGAGGAAGTCGCTGACGAATTCGAAAAGAACGTCAAGGCGCGCGGCGGCCACTTCTTCCGCGCGAAAGACGGCGATGACGTCAAGAAATACGTCCTCCAGATCTGCAAGGAACAGAACGTCAAGCGCGTCGTCAAATCGAAATCCATGGCCTCGGAGGAAATCCACCTCAACGAGTGCTTTACTGAAAACGGCATCCATGTCCGCGAGACCGACCTCGGCGAGTGGATGCTCGCCGTCGCAGATCAGAAGCCGTCGCACATGGTCATGCCGGCCATCCATCTGAACCGCCAGCAGTGCGCGGGCTTCTTCTCGCATGAGCTCAAAGAAGAAATTCCGCCCGACATCCCATTCATGATTTCGACAGCCCGCCGCGTCCTGCGCGAGGAATTCCTCTCGGCCGACATGGGCATCACGGGCGCGAACTTCGGCATTGCCGAAAACGGTGCCATCGGCCTCGTCACGAATGAAGGCAACGCGCGCCTCGTCACGACGCTGCCGCGCATTCATGTCGTCCTGATCGGCTATGAAAAGCTCATTCCGAAAATCGAAGATGCAGCGAAGATTTTGCGCCTGCTGCCGCGCAACGGCACGTGCCAGCGCATGACGAGCTACATGACGATGGTCGACGGCCCGACGCCGGTCATCCACAAAGTCGATGGCAAATGGGTCGAAGAAGATCGCCAGCAGTATGTCATCCTGCTCGACAACGGCCGCCTCAAGGCTGCGCATGATCCGAAGCTGCAGGAAGTCTATCAGTGCGTGCGCTGCTGCTCCTGCCTGAATGTCTGCCCGATCTGGACGCTCGTCGGCGGCCATGTCTACGGCCATATCTATTCCGGCGGCATCGGCGCCATCCTGACCGGCATCCTCGGCAACATGGAGGCGTTCGGCCAGTTCAGCGACCTCTGCATCGGCTGCCGCCGCTGCACGACGGTCTGCCCGGGCAAGATTCCAATCCCGGACATCATCGACGAACTTCGTTCGCGCTATGTCAAGGAGCATGGCCTCGCACTGCCGGAGAAGACGGTCTTCCAGAAGATCCTCACGAACCGCAGCATCTTCCATCGCCTGATCCGCATCGCATCCATCGCGCAGAAGCCGGTCGCTTCCGGCGGCTTCGTCCGCAACCTGCCGCTGTTCTTCGCCGGCATGACGAAGGGCCGCAGCCTGCCGGCCATCGCCGACAAGCCGTTCCGTGACCGCTTCCCGGCACTCGAGAAGAAGAACCCGTCGAACCCGAAGAAGACCGTCGCGTTCTTCTCGGGCTGCAACCTCGACTTCGTGTTCCCGGATACGTCCGTGCATGTCGTCGAAGTGCTGCAGGACCTCGGCTACGCCGTCAAGTATCCGATGGGGCAGAGCTGCTGCGGCAAGCCAGTCCTCGGCATGGGCGACCGCGAAACGGGCAAGAAGATTGCAAAGCAGAACATCGAGGCATTTGAGAACGCAGGCGTTGATGTCATCCTGACGGCATGCCCGACCTGCGCTGAGACGCTCTCGCATACGTACCACATGATCTTCGAGGACGATCCGGAGTGGAGCGCCCGCGCCGATGCGTTCGCCAAGAAGATCTACGAGTTCACGAGCTTTGTCGCCAATGCATACGAAAAGGCTGGCCGCCTCAAGAAGCAGACGGCACCGGGCGCACACAAGGTCACGTATCACGATTCGTGCCACATGCGCCGCGGCCTCGGCATCTACAAAGAGCCGCGTGCCCTGCTCGACAGCGTCCCGGACGTCGACTTCGTCGAGATGAAGAACCCCGACAAGTGCTGCGGCATGGCAGGTGCGTTCGGCGTCAAGTACAGCGAAATCTCGCTGCCGATGCTCAGTGAGAAGATCCAGAACATCAAGGACACGGGTGCCGACACGATTGCCGTTGCCTGCCCGGCCTGCATGATGCAGATTGGCGGCGGCCTCGACAAGCAGGCGCCGAACATCAAGATTCGTCACGTCGCGGACATCCTCGCCGAAAACCTTCATAAGTAATCCGCCGTTTTTCTGAGGTTTGCATCCCTCCACGCAATGTTGTACAATAGTATGGATTGCGAGGTGAGGTCATGCATCAGGAAACGATCGAAAAAGTGGAAGCCTCGCTCGAAGGCTGGCAGCTTTTTGAAAGCCTGCCGCCCGAGATCGCAGGCTTCCACTTTTCGCTTTTACGGGCGCCGCACGAAGACATGTACGATATTTTTTCGTACGAAAATCCCGCGCTGCACCGGCGCGTCACAGCTTATTACCACGAGGAAACGCAGGAGTACAAGCTGCGTGTCCGCATCGGCTTCATCGAATTTTGCAAAATCGAATTTATCACGGCGTCGCTTGATACCTTTTCGCAGGCGCTCGAGCAGCAGCTCGCGCCGCTCATTGATGGCATGGTGACATTTCACCCCGAAGACATCAGCAGCCTCGTCCTCAAAAAAGGCATCCTCGAGTGGCCATACGCCGAAAAGCTGCCCGAAACGCTCGAAGGCCATACGCTCTTCATCCGTCCGCAGCAGCCCGTCAAGATCACGAATGGTTCGTACATCGTCATCGACTACGTCGATTTCGAGCAGGAAAGCGATGTCACGATTTACTACAACATGTACCGCGACGAGTTTTGGGGGGAAGTGCGCGCGCATTCCATCCCGGACGTCTCCTACGTGTTTGACTGCCATGAACTCGACGAGCTCCAGAAAAAACTCGAAGAACATCTCGTGCCGCGCCTGCACGAGGCGCGTGAGCTCGCCATTACGCTTGAGAAAAAGAACGCAGAAATCAAGGCCGAGAGCGATGCCATCGTCGCGGCGATTGCCGCACGGGAACAGGCCGCAAAAGCATCTGAAACATCCGAAGCATCCAAAGGAGAGAATAGCGCCTCATGATTGTGATTGAAAAAGCCATCCTGCACATCCTCGATTTCACGTCGGGCGTCACGGTCTATTCCGACCAGCCCATGGAGCTCGAGGACTCCGTGCAGACGTTCTTGCAGAAGCATCTCGAAAAGGCGCTGTCGCGCACGGATGCCAAGGCGGGCACGTTCTACGATGACAGCGCTTTTGAGAAAGCATATCAGGGCTATCTCGCGGGCGCGACGGATTTCGTCTCCTTCACGAAGGACATCGCCAAGAAACTCGAAAACGCCTATCTTCATACGGACGAGCCCGTTTCGACGGACATCATCTGCCTCGACCTGCGCGTCGATGACCGCCGCCAGTTCGTCGTGCTCAAATGCACGAATCATACGGGCTATGTCCATCAGGTCAACCAGACGGAGCAGGGGGTCGAAAACGACATCATCCACCATTACGCCATCCTGCCGGGGCCGGGACAGCGCATCGATGAGTTCGTCGTCATCGACGCCGAGACGCTGGCACTCCGCCTCGTTGCGAAGAAATACAGCATCGATGGCGACAGCTGCCTCGTGCTGCCGGAGCTGCTGCTCGAATGCAGCCTCGCGCCTTCGCAGAAAGACGCGCTCAAGAGCCTGCAGGACACGACGGCGAAAGTTGCCGAATCGTATGGGCAGGACGGCGTGACGGCGGCGGCCGCGGCCAAGAATTACGTTGCCGAACACATGGAAATTTCCGACGAGCTCGACCTCAAAAAAGCAGGCGAGGAAATCTTTGCCGGACAGCCTGCCATGCAGGCCGACTACAACCGCCAGATCGAGGAACAGGGCTTCGAGGCGCCCGTCCAGATGGATCAGGAGCAGACACTCAAAAAAGTCGCGAAGCACAAGCTCAAAACCGACACGGGCATCGAGCTCACGATCCCGACGGATTACTTTGACAACACGCAGTACCTCGAATTCAACAATTGCGAAGATGGCACGATTTCCATCACCATCAAGCATGTCGCGAGCATTGTGAATCGAGGGTGAAAGAAGGGGCTTGTGCGCGGGTCGGGCGGGGGCTTTCAACGGATAAGCAGACGCTTAGCGCTTCAGCGCTTAGCGGTCGCTTATGCCTTTGGCTAACAACGCTGACACGGCCTGGTGGGCTCGATGGACTTTGAAAGGCTTGGTTCACATCGAGAAATCTCGGTTTTTTCCGTTTCCTTACAGCTAAAAGTTTCCTTATGGAAGCCCCGCCCTCCCGAAGAGAGGATACTGTCTTGAAGTTAAGCATGGAGGCATGCAAACCTTTTCCCCCTCCCTCTCAGAGGGAGGGGGACCGCGTTAGCGGTGGTGGGAGTGGCGAAGGTAGGGCATAGCAATTCATTCGAGTGCATCTGCGAAGGTACGTCTTTGCAGACGGCAAATGACAGTATTTACGAAAGAAGATAGATATGAAGCATGAAGTCTATGGTGACCTCACGAATGTCAAAGGGTACCTCGTCAAAGAGCTCGAAGTCCTCTATGAGGCCGTCGTCCCGCGCGAGCAGCTCACGACGCCCGAACTCGACGAAAAGCTTTTGGGGCTCACGGATGCGCTCGGCCGCGAAATTGCTGTCTATCTGAGCCGTCAGGGCCGCGTGCTCGCTGTTTCGGTCGGCGACAACGCAACCGTCGACCTGCCGGAAGTCAAGAGCCGAAAGACGCTGCGGCTTTCTGGCGTGCGCTGCCTCCATACGCATCCGAGCGGCGACACGGAGCTCTCGGGGCCTGATCTCTCGTCGCTGCGGCGATTGCGCTTTGACGTCATGGCCGCGCTCGGCCGCGAGGATGACGGTAGCGCCTGCGGCACCATTGGCTTTTTTTCGGGCACGAAACGGCCGGACGGCACGCCGGAGCTCTCCGTCGTCGGCCCGCTCACAGAAAAACAACTGTTCAAAATCCATATTGGCGCACTCGCTGCCTCCATCGACAAACGCCTTGCAGCACAGGAACGTACAAAATCAACGGGCAAGGAGCGCGAGACCGCCATCCTCGCGGGTCTCGAAACGGGGACGCGCACGACGTCGGTAGAGGATTCGCTCGCGGAGCTGCGGCGCCTTGTCGACACGGCGGGCGCCGATGTCGTCGGCACATGCCTCCAGCGCAAGGAGAAACCAGACGCCGCGTTCTTCCTCGGGCGTGGCAAAGTCCATGAAATCGCGATGGCCGCACAGGAGACCGACGCGACGATGCTCGTGCTCGACGATGAGATCACGCCATCACAGCAGCGCAACCTCGAATCGGAACTCGGCCTCAAAGTGCTCGACCGTACGGCGCTGATTCTCGACATCTTCGCCCAGCGCGCCCGCACGCGCGAGGGCAAGCTGCAGGTCGAGCTTGCACAGCTCCGCTACCTCCTGCCGCGCCTCGGCGGCCTCGGCTTCGTTCTTTCGCGGCTCGGCGGCGGCATCGGCGCGCGCGGCCCCGGCGAATCAAAGCTTGAACTCGACCGCCGCCGCATCCGCACGCGCATCCACATCGTCGAAGAACAGATTCGTGAAGTGCAGAAGAACCGCGCCCTGCACCAGCGCCGCCGCCGCGACTCCACACTGCCGCTCGTCGCGCTCGTCGGCTATACGAATGCTGGCAAATCGACACTGCTGAACCGCCTGACCGGCGCGGACGCCTTTGCCGAAGACAAGCTCTTTGCGACGCTCGACCCGCTGACGCGCCACCTCACGCTGGCGGACGGGCAGAAAATCCTCCTGACGGATACCGTCGGCTTCATCCAGAAACTGCCGCATACGCTTGTGCCGGCGTTTCAGGCGACGCTCGAAGAAGTGCAGGAAGCCGACCTGCTGCTGCATGTCGTCGATGGTGCGAGTCCACAGGCCGAGCGACAGATTAGCGCCGTCATCGACGTCCTGCGCGACATCGGCACCGAGACAAAGCCGACGCTCTACGTCTTCAACAAAGTCGACCAGATGGAAGAAGAGGGCAGCGGGGCAGGGGAGCATGCGTTCGCCGCGCTGCTGCACGACCGCGAAGGCGTCCTCGTCTCGGCGCTTTCGGGGCAGGGCATCGACGCCTTGCTCGAAAAAATCGCCGCTTTCTTCCGCCGCCAGTGCCGCACGATGGAACTCTTGCTGCCATTTTCCGCAGGCGCACTGCTTTCGCGCCTCCATGAGCTTCATGCCGTGCAACAGGAAGAATACACAGGCGACGGCATCCGCGTGACCGCGCGTGTCGATGCCGAACTTGCAAAGCAGTGCGAGCCCTTTCGAGTTTAAATGCCTCCCTCTCAGAGGGAGGTGCCCGAAGGGCGGAGGGAGTCTCACAAGCATGACGTTGTAGATGCATGATTGCAGCTTACGCGGGCTGCGCAGTCTTTTTCGATATACACTTTTCAAAGGAGTCCTACCACATCCATGTTTTCCGAACAGCTCAGACAGTATAAATCCGAAATCCTCGAAAAATATCAGCCGCAGTTCCAGCGCCTTGACGCCATTTCCGAGGAGAATACGCTCAAAGTCCTCGATGCCATGCGCGAGTGCAAGGTGTCGGATGCCCATTTCAACACGACGACGGGCTATGCCTATGACGACATCGGCCGCGGCAAACTCGAAGAGCTCTATGCCAAAGTCTTCGGCGCCGAGCGCGCGCTCGTGCGCACGCAGTTCGTCAGCGGCACGCATGCGCTCGCGACGGTTCTTTTCGGCATCCTGCGTCCGGGCGACGAACTCGTATCGCTGACGGGCAAGCCCTACGACACGATGCAGACCGTCATCGGCTACGACAACCCGAGCCCCGGTTCGCTCAAGGAATTCGGCGTGCTCTACAACGAGCTGCCGATGCTCGATGGCAAAGTTGACATGGCAAAGATCAAAGACGTCATCACGCCGAAGACGAAAATGGTCGAGATCCAGCGCTCGCGCGGCTACAGCATGCGAAATCCGCTCACGATTGACGACATCCGCGCCATCACGGACGAGGTGCATCGCTTGAAGCCCGACTGCGTCTGCTTCGTTGACAACTGCTATGGCGAATTCGTCGATACCGTCGAGCCGACGCAGGCCGGTGCCGACATCATGGCAGGCTCGCTCATCAAAAACCCCGGTGGCGGCATCGCGCCGACTGGCGGCTACATCGTTGGCCGTGACGACCTCGTCGAACTCGCGTCGTACCGCCTGACGGCGCCGGGCATGGGCGACGAACTCGGTGCCAGCCTCGCAAGCAACCGCCTGCTGTTCCAGGGCTTCTTCCTCGCACCGCACGTCACGGCGCAGGCCATCAAAGGCGCCATCTTTGCGGCGGCACTCTTTGACAAGCTCGGCTACAAGACCCTGCCATTGCCGACAGCTCCGCGCGGCGACATCATCCAGGCCATCGAGCTCGGCAGTGCCGAAAAGCTCATCGCGTTCTGCGGCGGCATCCAGAAATATTCGCCGGTCGATTCCTTCGCGGTGCCAGAGCCATGGGACATGCCGGGCTACGCCGACAAGATCATCATGGCAGCCGGCACGTTCGTCCAAGGCGCCAGCATTGAATTCTCCGCCGACGGCCCGCTCCGCGCCCCCTACAACGTCTACCTCCAGGGCGGCCTGACCTTCGAGCACGCCATCATCGGCATCCTCGGAGCCGCACAGGCGATCGAGGAACTCGGAAAATAATCTCTCTCTTAAACGGAAAAAGCTCCACGGAATAACTTGTTCCATGGAGCTTCTTTATATGCATTCGTATCGCAAAGGGAGGGGGCGGGGGACTCCAAAAGGAATCCATTCGCGGCCCCGAAGGGGAACGTGCTGGATTCCGTTGGAGTTTCCCCCCTCTCCCGGCCACGAACAAATCTTTATGCGAACGCTTTTCCCGTTAGCATCTCATACGCTTCTTTGTACTTCGCAATCGTCTTGTCGATGACATCCTGCGGGAGGTTGAAATCGCTGTCGGGGTTGGCTTTGAGCCAGTCGCGGACGAACTGCTTGTCGTACGAAGGCTGGGATTTGCCGGCTTCGTAGCCTTCGAGCGGCCAGAAGCGGGAAGAGTCCGGTGTCAGGACTTCGTCGCCGAGCACGATCTCGCCGTTTTCATCGAGGCCGAACTCGAACTTCGTGTCGGCAATGATGATGCCGCGCGTGCGGGCATAGTCGGCGCATTTCTTGTAAATCGCAATCGTGTAGTCGCGGACTTTTTCAACGTATTCCTTGCCTTTGCCCGGGAACGTCTTGTCAACGAATGCCGCGCCCTCTTCGAGCGACACGTTCTGATCGTGGTCGCCGAGCTCGGCTTTCGTCGACGGCGTGAAGATCGGCTCGGGGAGCTTCTGGGATTCCTTGAGGCCAGCGGGGAGCTTGATGCCGCAGACCGTGCCGTTTTCCTGATAGCTTTCCCAGCCGCTGCCCGTGATGTAGCCGCGCACGATGCACTCCATCGGAATCATCGTGAGCTTCTTGCACTTCATGGAATTGCCGACGAACTGCGGCTGCTGGAAGAACTCCGGCATGTCCTTGTTATCGACGGAAATCATGTGGTTCGGAAGAATATCCTTCGTGAAATCAAACCAGAATTTCGACATCTGGGTCAGGATGGCGCCCTTCTTCGTGATCTTGTTCTTGAGGATGTGGTCGAACGCCGAAATGCGGTCTGTCGCGACCATAATGATGCTGTCCCCGGCATCATAGACCTCGCGCACTTTGCCAGACTTGAATGGTTTGTATTCTTTCATCCGTACGTGCCTCCTGTGTGGAAATAGAACGTTTACGATATGATTCTATCATAAAATGGCAGGGAATACGAGGGGGAGAGCGAAAAAAGTGTCATGTGTCCTTGACGTCGTGTGGCCGCGGCACGATGGCGGCCGTATGGCGGTTGTTCATGCGTTCCTGGACATGCGCATAGCGGGCCGTCGTCTTCGGGTCGCGGTGGCCGAGCGTATCCTGTACGAGGCGCAGGTCTTTCGTCGCGGCATAGAGATTCGTGCCAGCGCTGTGGCGGAAAGCATGGCAGCTGACGCCCGGTTTCTTGAAGCCCGTTTCGATGAGCGACTGATCCATGATGAAACGGATGCCGTTGCGGGAAAGGCGGCCGAATTTGTGGCCGCGCGAGGCCGAAAGGAACATTGGCGTGAAAGCGCCGTCCTTTGCGACTTTGGCAGGACATGCGGCAAGATAGGCGCGCAGATGCGCCATCGTCTCTTCGCAGGGAAAAATGCGGCGGTCATGGCCTTTGCCGCGCACGAAGATGGAATTGACGTCCATGTCAATGTCCTCGCGGTTCATGCGGTGAATCTCGACGTTTCGCATGCCCTCGACGCCCATGAGGTAGACAATCGAGATGTTGCGTTCGCGCAGGAAGGCGTCTTCGTTTTCGCCGTAGAAAGCGCAGATTTCATAGAGCTGGTCGGGCGTGAAAAAGTGGATAAGCTCGTCGGGCGTCGCATTCGGGACATAGATGTCCTGGCAGGGATTTTCGGCGATGATGTGGAGCCGTTCGGCAGCGGCAAAAAAGCGGCGGATGGCGACGAGCTTCACGGCAATCGTGTCGTCCTTGTAGCCTTGGCCGTAGAGCCATTCAAGGAAGCCGCGCATTTCATAGTCCGTGACTTCCATGGGATGACGATGGATGGCAGCGCACCAGTCAAAGAACTGGTTGATATACGAGGTATAATGGACCATCGTATCAAATGCCGGACGGCCATGGCCGATATAGCGCGGCAGGATTTCCTGCCAATGTGCCAGAAAATAATCTGGCGACATGACGGAAGCCACAGCGGTCGGCACGGCCTCAACAAATGCATCGTCAACATCGGTATGAACGGCTGCATTTGATGCCGAAAAAGTGTGTGAAGTTGCAGCTGCAACCTCACACACTTTTTGCGCGTGCGGATCGATCGCACCCGCGGAAGCAACATCATTCTCCGCATCATCCGTCGTACAGGGGACACCCCCCACTGCAAGCGGTTCGCCCCCCCTCGGAGAGGGGGGCAGGGGGGTTGTATTTGGATTTGGACTTGACATGAAAGAAACGCTCCTTGAATTTGATGGTTTTATTTTACTGTGCACTTTTCCCATTGTCAACAGTAAAAGCAATTGAAGTGGAATTGAAGCGAAAACGCATGTCATATGCAAAAGGCTCCCTCTTAGAGGGAGCTGGCTCGAAGAGCCTGAGGGAGTCTCACAAGATCGATTGATTGCGATTCAGGATTGTGATTTATGCGGGCAACGTTGTAGCAAAAAAGTGTGCAAAGTTGCGACAGCAACCTCACACACTTCTTGTTCGATTCTTTTTCGAGTGTACCTTTTATTTCCCAGTTCTGCCGCGCTTTGTCATGGGCACGCCCTGTTTGCAGAGCGGGCAGTCTTCGGGCTTGTAGGTCTCGACGTCGAGATGCAGCAGTGCCGTGCATGGGACGTCGCCGAAATTGACTTTGCCGCCGCTGCGGTCAACAAGCATGCTGACAGCGACGGGGATGCCACCGTGGGCTTTGACAACATCGATGACTTCTTTGATCGAGCCGCCGGTCGTGACGATGTCCTCGACGATGAGACAGCGCTCGCCCAGATGCAGCGAGAAGCCGCGACGGAAGGTCATCTTACCGTTTTCGCGTTCCGTGAAGATCGCGCGCGTGCCGAGCGCCTTGCCCGTCTCATGCGCGAGCAAGATACCGCCGGTCACGGGGCCGACAACCGTTTCGATGTTCGCGTCCTTGAATTTCTCCGCCATCGCTTCGCAGAGCTGCTGCGTGTATTTCGGATGTTGCAGGACGTTGAATTTCTCAACATAGTGCGGGCTGTGGAGGCCCGAGGTCAAAAGGAAATGGCCATTCATGATGGCGTTGGTCTTGATAAGAAGCTGCTTGACTTCTTCTTCCGTCATGGACATATTTTATGCTCCGTTTCTTTCATTTTATTTGTTGGAATCCAGCATCAAACTACCCTCTCAGTCACGCTTCGCGTGCCAGCTCTCCCATAGGGAGAGCCTTCTCAGATTGCGTGATTCATTTCTTTGAGAATTGAAAGAGCCGCGGCTTTGGGGTCTTTTGCTGCCCGGATGGGGCGGCCGATGACGAGGTGGGTAGCGCCGTTTTTGAGGGCTTGCGCAGGCGTTGCGATACGGCTCTGGTCATCAAGGCTGGCGCCTGCCGGGCGGACGCCGGGCGTGACGATGAGGAAACCGTCGCCGCAGGCCGCACGGATGCCAGCCGCCTCTTGCGGCGATGCGACGACGCCGTCGAGTCCCGCTGCTTTTGCGAGTTTGGCCAGCCGCGTGACGCGATCTGCCATCGGCTCGGTTTCGCCGAGCTTTGCCCAGTCGTCTTCATTCATGCTTGTCAGCACCGTGACGCCGATGATTTTCGGGCATGCGATGCCCTGCTCTTCCGCCGCTGCGTGCAGCTTGTCGGCGGCGGTCTTCATCATGGTGTAGCCGCCAGATGCATGGACATTGACGATGTCGGCACCGAGGCCCATGAGCGATGCGAGGCCGCCTGCCACGGTGTTCGGGATGTCGTGGAGCTTGAGATCGAGAAAGACATGCTTCCCCTGTTCTTTGAGAAGCCGCACGACGTCGGGGCCGACGCTGTAGAAAAGCTCCATGCCGACTTTATAATAGGAAACGGTATCGCCGAGCGTATCGACGAGGCGTTTGACGTCATCCATCGTATGGACATCAAGAGCGACGATGAGACGATCGTCTGCGTTGCATGTGTCACTTCGCACACTTTTTTCAGGCAAGGTCGTCCCCTCCTCCTACATAGTCTTGCAGCGCGAGGCTATAGACGAGGCGGCGTTCGCGCATGAACGAGAGGACGCGCATGACTTCCCACGCCGTGTCGAGCGACGTCAGGCACGCGACGCCGTGCTCGACGGTCGCGCGGCGGATGCGGAAGCCGTCGTTCATGCTGTGCTTGCCTTGCGTCAGCGTGTTGATGACCATGTTGATCTTGCCGGTCTTGATCATCTCGATGATGTCGGACTTGCGCTCATGGACTTTGCCGACGATGTCGACGTCGATGCCCATCGAGGCGATGGCACGCGCCGTGCCTTCCGTCGCGCAGAGTTCGAAGCCGAGGTCGGAGAACGCCTTGGCGAGCTGCTTCATTTCCTCCTTGTCCTTGTCAGCGACCGTGAAGAGGATGCAGCCCTCGGTCGGGATGTGCATGCCGGAGCCGATGATGGCTTTGTAGAGCGCGCGGCTGTAGTGATAGTCGATGCCCATGACTTCGCCCGTCGACTTCATTTCCGGTCCGAGCGCGATGTCAACGTCTGTCATCTTTGCAAATGAGAACACCGGCGCCTTGACGGCGACATAGGGCTTCGGCGTGACGAGACCGGACTTCATGCCGAGCTCCTTGACCGTCGCGCCGAGCGCGATGCGTGTCGCGAGGTTGACCATCTTGACGTCCGTGACCTTCGAGAGGAACGGCACCGTGCGCGACGAGCGCGGGTTGACCTCGATGATGTAGACTTCGTCGTTCTTGACGACGAACTGGATGTTCAGCAGGCCCTTGACATGCAGTGCCTTGCCGAGACGCTCCGTGTAATCGATGATGGTGTAAATGACTTTTGCGGAAAGCGTCTGCGGCGGATAGACGGCGATGGAGTCGCCCGAATGGACGCCCGCGCGCTCGACATGCTCCATGATGCCCGGAATGACGACATCGACGCCATCGGAAATGCCATCGACCTCGACTTCCGTGCCCTCCATGTAGCGGTCGCAGAGCACCGGATGATCCGGCGTGACCTTGACGGCGCGGCTCATGTAGTCGCGAAGCTCCGCCTCGTTATAGACGATTTCCATCGCGCGGCCGCCGAGGACGTACGACGGGCGCACCATGACCGGATAGCCGATGCGCGCGGCGCCATCGATGGCATCCTGCAGGTTCGTGACGCTGATGCCCTCGGGGCGCGGGATATGCGTCTGCTGGAGCACTTCGTCAAAACGCTCGCGATCCTCGGCGCGGTCGATGTCGTCGACGGACGTGCCAAAGACCTTGACGCCTGCCTTCTGCAGCGACGCCGCGAGGTTGATGGCCGTCTGGCCGCCAAACTGCACGATGACGCCTTCCGGTTTTTCCTTGTCGATGATGTTGAGGACGTCCTCGGTCGTCAGAGGCTCGAAATAGAGGCGGTCGGAAATGTCGAAGTCTGTCGAGACCGTCTCCGGGTTGTTGTTGATGATGATGGCTTCAATGCCCATTTCGCGCAGCGCCCAGACGGAATGGACGGAGCAATAGTCGAACTCGACGCCCTGGCCGATGCGGATTGGGCCGGAGCCGAGCACGACGACTTTGCGGGCATTGCTGACCTGCACTTCGTCTTCCTGGGCATGAAACGTCGAGTAATAATACGGCGTCGCGGCTTCGAACTCGGCGGCGCAGGTATCGACCATCTTGTAGCATGGCAGGATGCCGTTTTCGAGGCGCTGCGTGCGGACTTCGTCCTGTGCCTTGCCCGTGAGCTCGGCAATGGAGCGGTCGGCGAGGCCGACATCTTTCGCGCGATGCAGCAGCTTCGGCGTCAGCGGCTCTTTCATCAGGCGGATCTCGACGTCCGTGATGTTCTGGATCTTGTAGAGGAACCACTTGTCAATCTTCGTGATGTCATGGATTTCGTCGACTGTCGCGATGCCGCGGCGCAGTGCCTCGGCGATGACGAAGATGCGCTCGTCGTTGATGCGTGCGAGGTTCTTCTTGACGCGGGCGTCGTCCCAAGCATCCATCTTTTCCATATGCAGGCGATGGACGCCGATTTCGAGCGAGCGCACGGCCTTGAGCAGAGCGCCTTCGAAATTGCGGTCGATGCTCATGACCTCGCCCGTCGCCTTCATCTGCGTGCCGAGCGTGCGATCGGCGTAGACGAATTTGTCGAACGGCCAGCGCGGAAACTTGACGACGCAATAGTCGAGCGCCGGTTCGAAGCAGGCCTTCGTCTTCTGCGTGACGGCGTTCGTGATTTCATCGAGCGTATAGCCGATGGCGATTTTCGCCGAAACCTTTGCAATCGGATAGCCCGTGGCTTTCGAGGCGAGCGCCGAGGAACGGCTGACGCGCGGGTTGACCTCGATGACGTAGTAGCGGTTGCTGTTCGGGTCGAGCGCGTACTGCGCGTTGCAGCCGCCCTCGATGCCAAGCTCGCGGATGATGCGCAGAGATGCCGAGCGGAGCATCTGGTATTCGTGATCCGTCAGCGTCTGCGACGGTGCGACGACGATTGAGTCGCCCGTATGGACGCCGACGGGGTCGAAGTTCTCCATGTTGCAGACGGTGATGCAGTTGTCGTTGCCGTCGCGCATGACCTCGTACTCGATTTCCTTCCAGCCCGCGACGCTGCGCTCAATGAGCACCTGGCCGATCATCGAATAGTTCAGGCCCTTGATGACGATTTCGATGAGCTCTTCCTCGTTCTCTGCGATGCCGCCGCCGGTGCCGCCCATCGTGTAGGCCGGGCGCACGATGACCGGGTAGCCGATTTCATTTGCAAAGGCCACGGCTGCCGGGACATCCTCGACAATCGTGCTTTCAGGAATCGGCTCGCCGAGCTTCTGCATCGTCTCCTTGAAGAGCTCGCGATCCTCTGCCCGCTCGATGGCTTTGAGCGGCGTGCCGAGCAGCTCGACGTTGAACTTTTCGAGGATGCCGTGCTCGGCGAGCTGCACGGCGAGGTTCAGGCCCGCCTGGCCGCCGAGCGTCGCGAGCAGGCCGTCCGGGCGCTCTTTTTCGATGATTTCCGCGCAGAAATCGACCGTCAGCGGCTCGATGTAGACGCGGTCGGCGATGTGCGTGTCCGTCATGATGGTCGCCGGGTTCGAGTTCACGAGGACGACTTCGAGGCCCTCTTCTTTCAGCGCGCGGCACGCCTGCGAGCCCGCGTAGTCAAATTC